>Ga0209632_10004951_pt1 | contig 11658 bp, 13 predicted proteins | sample COG_10_FD_184754 | JGI IMG/M metagenome (GOLD analysis project Ga0209632, IMG submission 184754) | Pelagic Microbial community sample from North Sea - COGITO 998_met_10 (SPAdes) (version 2) | ecosystem: Environmental > Aquatic > Marine > Neritic zone/Coastal water | place: Helgoland, sampling...
AATTGGACTATTTAACATATTTGGGTCTCTATTAAGTGGATATCTTTCTACAAAAATTAGTAAAAAAATTATTTTAAGTTCTATTTATGCATTAAGGGGCGTTTCAATAGTCTTATTTATCTTCTTACCAGCAAGCAACATTAATGCATTTATCTTTGGTGCAAGTTTTGGCTTTTTATGGCTTTCAACGGTGCCAGCAACAAGCGGTATAGTTGCTCATATCTTTGGAACAAAATATTTAGGTGTATTATATGGAATAGTTTTTTTAAGTCATCAAGTAGGATCATTCTTTGGAGCTTTTCTTGGAGGATTATTTTATGATTTATATGGCTCTTATGATTATGCTTGGTATTTAGCAATTGCTTTATCTGTTTTTGCAGCAATAATACATTTACCAATTAAGGAAGAAACAGTTCTAAGATTAAAAACAGAATAGAAAATTGAATAAGAAAAACTACTTACTGGATTTAAATAATTCAAAAAAACCCTTTATAATCTACAAATCAGATAAAGGGTTTGATCTTTATACGGACTTTTCAAAAAAAATAATTTTAAACAATAAAAATATCGAAAAATTCATTAACAAAAATACTAAATTGAAATCTACCAAAAAAGAAACGGATCTATTTGTTGGTTTTTTTGGTTATGAAATACTAAATAATTTAATTGATATAAAAATCAAAAAACAAAAAACAATAAATTTTCCAAAGGGAATTTTTTATAAGCCCGAAACAAAAGTAAAACTTACAAATAACTTAGAGTATAAAAAAAAAAAATCACTAAATCTAAATGATTTATTTAAAATAAATATTAATAAAAAATCGTATAAAATAATATTTGATAAATTTAAAAAAAAAATAAAATCTGGAGAAACATACCAGATTAAAATTTGTACAAAATATACGAATACAACACAAATTGATGCTTTAGATTTTTTTTGTAGGCTCGTAAAAACGAATATGGCACCAGAGGCTTTTATGATTAAAGATAAAGATTATTCAATAATAAGCTGCTCGCCTGAAAATTTAATAGATAAAAAAAATAATTTTATAACAACAAAGCCTATAGCTGGCACTTTAAAAAAAACATCAAAACTTAATAGAACTAAAGCATTAGCTTTTTTTAGGAAAAATTTAAAAGAAACTAAAGAACACAATATGATTGTAGATATGGAAAGAAGTGATTTATCTAGAGTTTGTAAAGCTGGAACTGTAAGAATATTAAAAAAGAAAATCGTTGAAGAATACAAAGATCTTTATCACTACGTTAGCTTGATAGGTGGTAAGATTAAAAAAAATATTAATTCACTAGATATAATAAAAGCAATGATGCCTGGTGGCTCAGTAATAGGATGCCCCAAGATAAGCACTCTTAATTTGCTCAACAATCAAGAAAAAGAAAATAGAAATATTTATACAGGAAGTTTTGGATACATTAAATTTAACGGAGATATGAGGTTTAATATAATTATTAGATCAATCTTAAATTATAAAAATAAATCAGAAATATCAGTTGCATCGGGTGTGGTAATTGACAGTAACGCTAAACATGAATTTAATGAAAACTATATAAAAGCAAAAGCTTTAATGGATCTTTATAAATGATTTATATTATTGATCATCATGACTCATTTACTCATAATGTAGTCCACCAATTCGAAGCTTTTGATAATGTAGTTTGTGATAATTATAATGAGATTAATGAAAATAAGTTAAATAAAGCAAGTGTTATTGTATTATCACCTGGTCCTGGTGCTCCAAAAAACTATCCAGTTAGCTCAGCTATTTATAAAAGATTTAAAGGTCAAAAGAAAATCATTGGTATATGTCTAGGTTTTCAACAGATTTTATATTGTGAAAAAGGTGAAATAATTAAACAAAAAAAAATTTACCACGGATATCAATCTCAAATAAAAGTTATCAGCAATAATTCGTTATTTAAAAAAAACCGTAATTTTAATGTTGGAAGATATCATTCCTTAAAATTAAAAGAGCCTTTTGTTGCAAAAAATTTTGAAATTACAATGAGGTGTGCTATTTCAAATACAGCAATGGCAATAGAAAATAATAAAGAAAAAATATATGGATTTCAATTTCACCCAGAATCTTTTTTAACTGAAAATGGTAACTTACTTATTAAAAAAATCTTATCAGCATAAATCACTTCAAGAAATTACTTTTAAAGATCTTTGGGGTGATAAAGGTGTGTTTACAACAATGAGGATTTTAGGAAAACCAGCTAAAATTCTTTTTTTCAGAAGACACATTAAAAATTTAATCAAATCATTAAAAGTTTATAAATTAGATAGAGTTAATATTGAAAAAGATATTCTTAAATTGATTAAATTAAATGTTGATAAAACAAGGTCATATAATCATCTTCTAAGAGTAGCTATTAATAAAAAAATAATTTCTATCTCATTAAGAGATAGAAAGACTCCTAGATTAAAATTTAATTTAAAATTGGTCAATCATAAAAGAGTTGATCCAGAGATTAAAAATTTAAAATATAAATTAATATTAAGATATTTATCAAAAATGGACAACACTACTTCAGATATAGGCTTATGTTTCCAGAGAAAAATACTAGAAAGTGGAACATCAAATATGCTTTTTATAAAAGATAATAAAATATACTCTCCTTTAAAAAATATTTATAAGGGTGTAACTTATGATTTTTTTAAAAAAAAATTAGGTAAAATTTATAATAAAGAAATTTTAGTTAACACTTTAGTCGATTATGATGAAATTTTACTTATAGGTTCTGGAAAAGCCGTTGCTTCTGTAGAAACAATAAACGAAATTAAATGGAGAAGGAAAAGTTTAAAATATTATAAAATACTTTCTAATTTTTATAAAAAAGAAATTTTAAATTGTCTAGTTTATAGATAGAACATAATTATGAGAGATCCAAATGACCCATGTTTATTTTGTAATATCAAAAAAAGTGGTTTAGATGATGAGAACGCGCTAGCTTATTCAAGTTATGACACTTATCCTGTTTCCAACCTTCATTGTTTAATTATCCCAAAACGTCATGTTAAAGATTATTTTGAATTAACCAGTGATGAAGTTACTGCCTGTGCTGAACTTATAAAAAAAATGAAAGAAGAAATTTTATTAAAAGACCCTTTAGTTAAAGGTTTTAATATTGGTACAAATATTGGAAAAGTTGCAGGTCAATCTGTTTTGCATTGTCATATTCATTTGATACCTAGAAGAGAAGGAGATGTTGAAAATCCACAAGGTGGCATAAGGTCAGTTATTCCCTCAAAACAACACTATAAACGTAAAGCATAAGTTGTATTGTTAAATGATAAATTGTGGCGGATATTACAGTTGATCTATTATTTCAACTGTACTAGAAACATTAAAAAAAATTTTTAGATTCTATTTAGAAGGGTAATAATTATGATGTCTAGTAATCCATATTCAATACTTGCTGAAACAGTGCCTTCAGTTTTAATTCAAGGTTTTGTGCTACTTATGTTGGCATTAATATTTTTTGGAACTGCTATCCAAATGATTCATCACAAAAATATTACTTACTTTTTTAACAATGCGAAAAAAGCAAAACTATCAGCTGAAAGAAAGCTTGGAGCAGGTGAAAAAACTGCAATAATTGCAAAAACAGTTATCCATGATATTGCAACTACAGCAGAACTTGGTGCTGGAAAAAGAAGAGTAGCTCACGTTTTAGGAATGTGGGGAACTATTTTATTTTGGGTTGCTTCGGTTATGATGATTTTTTTCTACACGTCTGCAGATGCAACTACACCAACTTTATGGCCAATGATGTGGCACGTAGGTGCGATCATGACATGTGTAGGCGGTTATTGGTTTTGGTTGTTTTTAAGAGTAGACGTGTTAGCTGAAGCTCACCCTTGGTATAGAATTATTAAAGCTGATTTATTTGTATTAACATTGTTAGCATGTGCAACATTTGGTTTAGCTTGGTCTTACACTCAATCTCTAAATCTAGAAAATAGATGGGATGATAAAGTATTTTTAATTTTGTATATTATTTCAAATCTTGCTTTATTTGGAGGAGTATATTGGTCTAAATTTGCTCATATGTTTTATAAACCAGGTGCGGCAATACAGAAAAATTTAGCTGAAGCAGATGGATCTAGAGACAATCTTCCACCATTAGCGGAAGCACCAAAACAATTTGGACTAGGAATTAAAAGAGAACAACCAAAACACTATTAAATATAGAGAGAGGTAATAAAATATGTCAACTTTTGTATACATGACGAGATGTGATGGATGTGGTCACTGTGTGGATATTTGTCCATCTGATATAATGCACATAGATGAAAATATTAGAAGAGCAGTTAATATTGAACCAAATTTTTGTTGGGAATGTTACTCTTGTGTAAAAGCTTGCCCCAATCATGCAATTGATGTTCGTGGTTATGCTGACTTTGCCCCAATGGGTCATAGTGTTAGAGTTAGACGTGAAGAAGAGAAAGGGACCATCTCTTGGAAAATTAAATTTAGAAATGGCACAACAAAAGATTTTGTATCACCAATTACAACAAAACCATGGGGAAAATTTATTCCAAAGTTAACTGAAGAAGACAAACCCAATCAAGGAGAGATCAACTCTCAGATGCTTTATACAGAACCAAATGGTTTAAATATTGATGGTAAGTTACCATCTGTACCTAAAGAAACATTTAAAAAAGGAGTTTATTATTAATGGCTAAGCATAAAACACATTACGAAGATTGCGATGTTTTAGTTGTTGGTGGTGGTATGGCTGGTACTGGTGCTACTTTTGAAGCTAGACACTGGGGAAGAGACATGAAAATTATTTGTGTTGAAAAAGCTAATATTGATAGAAGTGGAGCAGTAGCTCAAGGACTTTATGCTATTAACTGTTACATGGGCATGCAATGGGGTGAAAACCAACCAGAAGATCATGTAAGATATGCTCGTAATGACTTGATGGGAATGGTTAGAGAAGATTTAGGTTATGATATGGCTCGTCACGTCGATTCAACAGTTCACATGTTTGATGAATGGGGATTACCTATGATGAAAAATGAAAAAACTGGTCGTTACCTTAGAGAAGGTAAATGGCAAATCATGATTCATGGAGAAAGTTATAAGCCAATAGTTGCAGAAGCTGCAAAAAAATCAGCTGACAAAATTTACAATAGAATAATGATTACTCATCTTTTAATGGATGAAACTCAAGAAAATAGAGTAGGTGGAGCTGTTGGTTTTAATATGAGAACTGGTGACTTTCATGTATTTAGAGCAAAAACAGTAATTGTTGCAGCAGGTGGAGCATCACATATTTTTAAACCAAGAGCTGTTGGTGAAGGAATGGGAAGAACTTGGTACGCTCCTTGGAGTAATGGCTCAGCATATGCATTGCCTATTGCTGTTGGAGCTAAAATGACACAAATGGAAAATAGGATTGTGTTATGTAGGTTTAAAGATGGCTATGGTCCTGTTGGAGCATACTTCTTACATCTTAAAACGTATACTCAAAATGCAAATGGAGAGAATTATGAGAAGAAATGGTATGATCAAACTAAAGAATTAGTTGGTGAATATATTGATCACCATCCAACTCCTACTTGTTTGAGAAACCATGCATTTATTCAAGAAACTATTGCAGGCGGTGGACCAATTCATATGGTCACAACTGAAGCATTCCAAGATCCGCATCTAGAGACGGTAGGCTGGGAGAACTTTTTAGGTATGACTGTTGGACAAGCTGTTGTTTGGGCTTCTCAAAATATTGACCCTAAATATACAAACCCTGAATTAACTACATCAGAACCATACGTTATGGGCTCTCACGCAACCTGTTCTGGAGCTTGGGTTAGTGGTCCTGAAGATTTATCACCACCAGAATATTTTTGGGGTTATAACAGAATGTTAACTATTGATGGTCTTTTTGGTGCTGGTGATACTGTAGGTGGAAGTGCACACAAGTTTTCTTCTGGATCATTTACAGAAGGTCGTTTAGCTGCAAAAGCTGCTGTTAAATATATTGAAGATCAAAAAGCAGAAGGTATTAAAGTTACAGATAAACAGTGTGAAGACTTTAAAACTGCTGTATTTAAACCTCTTGAGACATATCAAGTTGCTCAAAATGAGATTACAGGTGGAACTGTTTCACCAAGTTATATTTCTCCAATTCAGGGACTTCAACGTTTACAAAGAATTATGGATGAGTATGTTGGTGGAATAGCAACTAATTACATGACTAATGGTAATATGCTTAAAAGAGGTTTAGAGCTTTTAGCTTGGTTAGAAGAAGATTTAGAAAAAGTTGGGGCTGAAGATCTGCATCAACTAATGAGAGCTTGGGAATTAAAACACAGAGCTTTAACTTCTCAGTGTGTAACTGAACATACTATGTTTAGAGAAGAAACTCGTTGGCCTGGATATTATTATAGAGGAGATCATATGAAGTTAGATGATGATAATTGGCATTGTTTAACTGTTTCTAGACGTGATCCAAAGACAGGAAAATTTGCAATGGAAAAAGTGCCTGTTTACCACATAGTTGATGAGAACGAAAAAAAAAAAGCTTCTTAACATAGTTAAACTTAAATTATGAATCTCTTAGAGAAATCTGATGATGAGATTATAGCAATTGCTAACCCTATTTGGGATAATCTAGTCAAAACTTCAAATATGAAAGATTATGGTGGTTTCACTAAAGATTTTGGAACACAAATGCTATTTGGGGCAAATGAGGTTGAGCTTGGAAAACAGTGGGCTAACAATAAGCTTTTAACTAGTTTGAAAGAAGATTATGAGGCATTTGGTTGCTTAAGAAGAGGTCAAAACATTACGGTTTTATTTAAGCAAAAAAGTAAAGAGATAGAAGGTGAGTTTCTTGGAAGGTTGGTTCTTGGAGTTGAAGGTGATGAAGTTAAAGTTTTTGGAGCAACTATTTACTAATTTTGACTCCAATACAGTTTTAAAAAAATTATTAATATTTTTAATAATAATTTGACAATTAATTATCTCGTGTTAACTAGAATGAATAATGCCTGATTTACTTAAAAACTTACCTTCTGAAATTAAAAAAAATAAACTAAAAACAGGTGTATTTTTTGGTCTTTCCGCTTATTGGGGTATAATACTTGTGGGCACTCTAATACAGTTCAATTAAAATTAAAATTTTAAATAAATACGCTGTTAAATGAAATGTTTATTGATGTTTTAATTTACATTATAAACTATACACAAAACGTATGAAGATATTTATAACTGGATCAGCAGGATTTATTGGTTTTCATTTATCTAAAAAACTCTTAGAAAAAGGTCATAGTGTTCACGGATTTGACTCTATGAATGATTATTATGATGTCAAATTAAAGAGAGCACGATATAAAATATTAGATAAGTATAAAAAATTTTCATTTACAAAAAGTAAGTTAGAAAACCAAAAAAAATTAAGTAATTCAGTTTTAAAATTTAAACCTAAAATTATAATCCATTTAGCAGCTCAGGCAGGAGTGCGTTACAGCATTGAAAATCCTAGAGTTTATTTGGATTCAAATATAATTGGAACCTATAACATTATTGAACTTTCAAAAAAAATTAAAGTAAAACATTTAATAATTGCATCAAGCTCTTCAGTTTATGGTGCAAATAAAAAAATACCATTTAAAGAAATTGATAAAACTGAAACTCAATTAAGCATTTATGCTTCTACAAAAAAATCAACTGAAAGTATTGCTCATTCTTGCTCGAGTTTATGGAAAGTACCAATTACAATGTTACGATTTTTTACTGTATATGGCCCCTGGGGAAGACCAGATATGGCTTATTTTAAGTTTACTAAAAAGATTTTAGAAAGAAAAAAAATAGATATCTATAACCGAGGTAAGATGTATCGTGATTTTACTTACATTGATGATATAGTAAATGGTATTACTGCTCTAATCAACAAAGCCCCCAACTTAAAACAGCTGGGAAAAATTAAGAATGATAGTTTATCTCCTGTTGCTCCATTTAGAATTTTGAATATTGGCAATACACATAAAGTTTATCTTTTAGACTTTATTAATGAATTAGAAAAGAAACTAGGGATCAAGGCTGTGAGAAATTATATGTCAATGCAAAAAGGAGATGTCAAGCTAACTTTATCGGATACCTCTTTATTAAAAAAATTTACAGGCTACAATCCTGAGACAAATTACAAAGTAGGAATAAAGAAATTTTTAGAGTGGTATTTATCATATAACAATCTAAAAAATAAAAATTAAATTTTATGAATGTTTTTTTACCAATAGCCGAAGTATCAGTAAATATAATAGCAATTATTTCCTTAAGTGGAATTGTTGGAGTTCTTTCAGGACTTTTTGGTGTGGGAGGCGGTTTTTTAATGACTCCTTTTTTGATTTTTTTAGGTGTACCCCCAACTTACGCTGTTGCTAATGAAGCTAACAATATTCTAGCAACATCAGTTTCAGGTTCAACCACACATTATTTAAAAAACACACTTGATTATAAAATGGGTTTAATGATTGTATCAGGGGGAATTTTTGGGACTCTTTTGGGAATTTGGACTTTTACTTATTTTAAAGGAATTGGAAAAATTGATATCGTTATTTCATTAGCCTACATGTATATATTGGCAATTATTGGTACAGCAATGTTAGTAGAAGGCCTAGGTGAAATAGATAAAGCAAGAAAAAAAATTATAACTAAAAAAAAATTACATGTTCATTATTGGATACATGGCCTTCCTTTAAGAATGCGTTTTCCTAAATCAAAACTATATGAGAGTGCATTCACTCCTATTATTATTGGTTTAATGGTTGGTTTTATTGCAGCTATAATGGGTATAGGAGGAGCATTTATTTTAGTACCTGCAATGATTTATATAATTGGGATGCCAACAAGATTAATTCCTGGAACATCATTATTTGTTACTATTTTTGTAAGTGTAATTGTTACTTTTTTACATGCTTTTAACTATGGATCTATTGATTTGATTTTAGTGTCTATGCTAGTCCTTGGTTCAATAGTTGGTGTCCAGGTGGGACAGAAATTGGGAGAGTCTGTTGATAGTACAGGTTTAAAAACTCTTTTAGCAGTTTTATTATTATTAGTCGGTATTGCTATTGCTTACGATACTTTTTTTGCAGAACATGCTTCAACTGAAGTTGTAAAAATTGATGTGAATGATCTTAATCCACTATCACTATTCATTAAAAAACTATCAACTGACATGCCAATTTTATACGGATTATTTTCAATTATATTTGCAGTAAGTTTAGGAGTAGGGGCTGCTTTTATTAGAAAGTTTTTTTCAAATTTAAGAAAAAAATATCTAAAAAAAACTATTTAAGATAAAAATAATTTTGTAAAAGATTGCATTGCAATAATACTAACTAAACCAACTGTAATCATTGCTACAAAGCCTACAATAAAAGGTTTATATCCCATTGATTTTATATCTTTTAAGTTAGTGGATAATCCAATTGCTGCCATTGCCATGCTTAAAAATATTTTAGCCAAATCTTTAATATTTGAAATTGAGCTCTGCCAAAATGGTTGTAAGTTTTCAGTTAAAAATATTTGATCACCAATATTTCTAAAAACAATCATTCCAATAAACCCTAAAACAAAGTAAGGAAAGATGTTCAATAGTGAGTAGCTCTTAGTTTTTATTTTATTTCTGTTATATAAATAAGCAAATAATGGGATCATTATTACCAAAAAAGTATTTCGAATTAATTTTGTAACAGTTGCGATATTTAGCGTTTCAGGACTATTAAATTGTTGATCATAAATTAATCCTGCTGCTGCTACTTGTGATGTTTCATGAATAGCTGTGCCTAAAAATAATCCAACAAACAGAGGATCACCATCAAAATATATGTTTGCAAAATATGGATAAACAAGCATAGAGACTATTCCAAAAACAGTTATGTTTGCTATTGCATACGCAACTTCACTTTTGTTTGCCTTGATAATTGGAGCAGTGGCCATTATTGCTGTAGTTCCACAAACAGTACTACCAATTGAAATCAAATAAGCCATTCTTGTAGAAATTTTAAATTTTTTAATTAACAGTTTAACTGCAATTAAAACACTTATAATACATACAATGATTAATGGGATTGCAATTGTTCCAAATTTTAAAAATTCAAATGGTTTTAATTGAATACCAAGACATATTATTCCAAGTTTTAAGATGTATTTTTGAGTAAAATCTATTCCAAGTAAAAAATTTTCCCTCATTTGAAAAATATTTCCAAGCAGAATCCCAATTAAGATTGCAATCATAGCTGTTGATATTGGGCTTTTAGCGTAACCTAATAATTCAATACCAATAATATTGTTTAAACCTTGAGATAAAGTGTAGAGAACAAAAGCTAAAATAATACCTGGTACAACGACCATGCATTTATTAAATAACATTATTTTATATAAATTTTTTTAAGCACTTCTGTAAAGTTTAGTCATAACAAACTCTTTATGGCCTAAAGCTTCAGCACAAGTTAATCTGCCGTTAGCAACTCTAATCATTGACTTAATTAATTCATCGCCTGCTTCAGACATATTCATTTCACGTGATAATATTTTTGATACATCACAATCAATATGTTCACCCATACCTTTTACAGTTAGTGGGTTAGCAGTTAATTTTACAACTGGTTCAATAGGGTTACCTACAATATTACCTTGTCCAGTCGGGAACAGGTGAATATTAAAACCTGCTGCTGCCTGAAGTGTAATACATTCAGCTGCTGCAGACGAAGTGTCCATAAAATATAAACCTTTTCCTTTTGTCGGTTCTTCTGCTGGCTCTAATACATCAATGAACTTGCATGATCCAATTTTTTGAAAGTTTCCAAATGCTTTCTCTTCAATAGTAGTTAATCCACCAGCAATGTTCCCGGCTGTTGGTTGACTTTCAGAAAGATCATCTGTTGCTTCTTTTAAAATGAAATCATTGTAATCACTCCAAGTTTTCATAAATTTTTCTGATGCTTCAGGTGTAGCCCCTCTTGTAGCACAAACTTTTTCTGCACCTGTTAATTCTGATGTTTCACCAAAGCATAAATGAACTCCCAATGGCTCTAATTTATCCATTAAGTTTCCAACAGTAGGGTTAGCAGCAAGACCCGATGTTGTATCTGACTCACCACATTTAACTGAAATCCATAAATCACTCAAAGGACATTCTTCTCTTTGCTTTTCCGAAGCCCACATTGCAAATTCTTGAGCTTTTTTTGAAGCTTTCATAATAGTTCCAATATCACCAGTTCTTTCAATGTGAAAACCTTCAACTGGTTTTCCAGTTTTAGCTATCTCATCAACAATTCTTTTTGTCCATTTAGGTTCTATTCCAATTACAATTACAGCAGCAACATTAGGGTTTTTTCCAGTACCAATCATAGTTCTAAAGTGTAAATCTAAGTCAGCACCAAATTGAAGTCTTCCATAAGAATGAGGAAGGGCTATTGTTCCTTTAATATTATTTGCTACAGCTTCAGCACAAGCATTTGAAATATCATCTACAGGTAAGATAATTACATGATTTCTAGTACCAACTCTGCCATTTTCTCTTTTATAACCTAAAAAACTTTTTGGAATTTCCATATTTTTTACCACTTCTTAGTTTTTACATTATGAACATGAACATGCTCACCTTTTTTGATTGATT
>Ga0209632_10004958_pt1 | contig 11646 bp, 10 predicted proteins | sample COG_10_FD_184754 | JGI IMG/M metagenome (GOLD analysis project Ga0209632, IMG submission 184754) | Pelagic Microbial community sample from North Sea - COGITO 998_met_10 (SPAdes) (version 2) | ecosystem: Environmental > Aquatic > Marine > Neritic zone/Coastal water | place: Helgoland, sampling...
TTATTGTCTTGAAGATTGGGAAGATGGTAATAAATATAAATGTGAGGATATGGATTCACCTAATTTCAAATGGTATTTGAAAGTAGCTACAGAAACAATGGGTGGCGATTACTCCAAAGACGATATTCATCTAACGAAAATGTTAAACTATTTGGCAGTTGAATTCTATCTCAAGAAAGGAAAACAGCTATCGCTATTGTAAAAAACAATAAAAATATGAGTATAATTTTATTGTTGAGTTATTAACAAACTAAAAGTCCATATTGTATCCATCGTCTACATCACCACAATCATTTGTATTAACATTCATTGATGAAATAGTATTCTTAATAGATGTATTTTCACATTTACCTGTTTTCTTGATACCAAATGCTGTTTCAATGTCTGCTTTATTGTCAACTACAACAATATCATCACTATCGCGTTTAGACATTTCATTCATATCAAGTAATATATTACACATACCAGTGCCATATGGACCAGTCTGACCCAACATTACATTTGCGGATACACCGCGCATATGGTCGAACTCTGCATGACGACTTGCGTTCAATAATACTTCTGTATGCACTTCAAATGTTGATTTGGATATAGGTCCAATATCATCACCAAGAATACCAGAACGAAAGATGGATACCATATTCTTTGTCAACGTCATACGGTCACACAATAATCCCAAATGATGATAGTTAATGTATACACCACTGTATTCCATTACATCTGTGAATTCATCGTGTATCATTTGTCGTGCTGCTTCCAATCCAAGAACATTAAATACTTCTTTGATATCATTACTAATCGTGCGTTTTCTATCAATAAAATCCAATCCAAGAACATCCATCAAATTAGTTCCAGCACTATCAAGAACCCAAATGTCCTTTGTATCGTATCCATTTTCATTTTTAACCATATAGTTCTGAATTTTACGGACATTCACATTTGATATATTAGAAATACCTCTTAGCACAACGTTATTTAATAGTTTGTCTTGGAATTCACGTAACAAGTAGATATGATCCGATTGGTCTAATATACCCGAACCTGATGGCTTATTATTATCAAGGAATTTACTATTTACACGAATTCTGAATACAAGATTATCCATATTATAATCGGAATATATACAGTTTACGTCATCACCATAAATATTTGATATAGCAAAGTGTATGTCATCCATATTGATATTCCGTTCTAACATTTCCTCGGGACTCATTTCAATACGAACAATCCATTTGGAATTATTGAACGCATCATTATTTACACCATCTTCGTTACATTCATTGAATATTTTTTCAAATTCATTGTATTGGTCCAATAAATGATTGTCGTCATTAATTATTGAATTGTTATCATTAGCATCAAAACATATATTGACACTCTTGACAATGTCTTTTAGTTTTGTATGATTCAACATATTACTATAGTTAGTTGCCTTTTTCTGGTCCGTTTGATCGTGTTCGTTTAAGTAAACCGTAAGTGACGAACTTTTGGGGTTTTTGGTTAATCTCAAAATCTCTTCAATGCGCGGGACACCACGTGTTACATTTGATTTGGATCCTACACCAGCAAGATGGAAAGTATTGAGTGTCAATTGTGTGGTAGGTTCTCCTATAGATTGTCCGGCAATCACACCCACCATTTCACCAGGATGAACGACTGCTTCCTTGAATTTCATTGTTATTGTTTCAAGGACCAGAATGAGACCAGTGCGATGGAAACGTTTATTAATGAGTAGTGTCTTTGGGTTTAGATTATAAAAGTATAGGAATCTGAATAGTTGATTTTCGTGTAAATATGGTGTAATTGTTGTAATTTTCTTGTAATATTCTTCAGTAAGTTCAAATACTTCAAGAGGGGTAATATCAATGATGCTATTTCCATTCAAATTGAGTTGTTGTTGAATGTTATTTATAATGTTACTGAAACTCACCGGACATTTTACACCCATATCATTACTGTTTTTGAATATATTTGTAACCAATAAATCACGGATTTCAATAAATTCATCAATGAATTCTTTGCATTTCTTTTTTGTTTCTTCACGTTGTTTTTTCATACGAGTAATTGTCCCCTTTGTATATACTTGGCTCATTCCTTTGCGTTCATCATGAATACCAATAATGTCAAATAGCATATAGATATCACTAATTGTCATTTCAACAATAGGAACCACCTGATTTTCAACTTTGGTAGAATCAAAATTGTCATCGCCGTAATTGAATTGAACGATTTTGTGTTTGTTATCACGAACAGTCATATCATATTCAACCTTAAGATCTTCAAGACCTTTAATAAGTCGTCGTTGGATATAACCAGTTTGAGAAGTCTTAACTGCTGTATCAATAAGTCCAATACGACCACCCATCGCGTGGAAGAATAACTCCTGTGCCGTAAGTCCCGAAATATATGAATTTTCAATAAAACCACGAGCAAGAGGAGTATCATCATATTTATTGAAATGGGGAAGCGAACGGTCAGTATATCCATAGGGAATTCGCTTACCTTCAACATTCGTCTGACCCAAGCAAGAAATCATCTGTGAAATATTAATGAGGGAACCTTTTGCACCCGATTCAACAATCATAAGGAAACGATTATCTTTATCAAGCGATTTTCGTCCAATTTTACCTGCTTGTTCCGTTGCCTTATTGAGAATGTTATTCACTTGTGTTTCAAAAGCAACAAGGTTGCTATTGGCTGTTCCATTTTCAAAGATACCAAGATGTAGCTTGTCAATAAGTGAATAAACTTGTTGCTTTTGATCGACAATAACAGTTGAAATACTTTCTCGTGTTTGCTTATTAGCAATCAAATCTGAAATACCAACACTGTATGAACTTGATGTCATATATTCAGTAATAACGTTTTGTATGTCATCGATGAATTGTGCTGCAGACATATGTCCGTAGTCATTGAAAATACGGTGAATAATGCCCTTTGTTGATGATCCGAGCATAGATTTTTCCAATTGTCCGCGTATATATTTACCATTTTTGATTTCCATAATATTATTTGATGTTTCTGGGTCTTCCTCACTATCAAACATCGTGTTTTTATTTTTCAACGTAATCGGTTTCATAATTTGTGAAAGAATATCAAAATTTGTAATTGTCTTTTTGTTTTCAAATAGAGACTTTGCGTCTATATCTTTTATCATCATAAGTAAATTCATTGCTTGTTTTGGTGTGAATGTAATATTTGGGCGAGTAAACCGATAAGAACCAAGCATAGAATCTTGGAAAATACCAATAATTGGCGCATTACTTGCCGGACTAACAATTTGATACGGTGTCGCCGCGATTTGCTTTAGTTCTGTTTCTGCCAAAATATTTTGAGGCATATGCATGTTCATTTCATCACCATCAAAATCAGCATTGTAAGGCTTAGTACATGCAACATTCATTCTGAATGTATCGCCTTTCTTCATAACCTTGACAATATGACACATCATAGACATACGGTGAAGACTGGGTTGCCTATTAAAAAGCACACCATCTCCATCCATCATATGACGGTGAACGATATCACCATGTTCAAGACGAATTGATTCGCGGTCCATATATCGTAACGAAATATTTTCTCCATTTTTGCGCTGTAGGATTTTTGCACCAGGGTATTCATCTGGTCCATTTTGAATGAGTTTCGTCAAGAAATCAATGTTGCGTTCGTTAACTACAACCGGCTTTGTAATATTCATCGCCACTTTCTTTGGAACACCCAACTGTTTGATAGACAAGTTAGGATCGCCAGTAATAACGGAACGCGCACTAAAATCCACACGTTTTCCCATTAAGTTGCCACGAATACGTCCAAATTTGCTATTCAAACGGTCTGCAATACACTGTAAAGGTCGTCCTGAACGCTGTTGCATAGGTGCGGAACCTTTCACCTTATTGTTCGCAATCATCGCCACAAAGTATTGAAGATTCGTTGTCAGTCCGTCAATCACATTTGAATTCGTATCATCTGATTCAAGTTTGTTTCGAAGTTCATTATTTGCTTTGATAATATTGCTATAAATATGTGTCAAATCGTCTTCACTGCGCTGTTGTGCGTCGTGTTTAACCGATGGACGCATCGCCGGTGGTGCTACAGGAAGGGCCTGACAAACAAACCATTCAGGACGAGACCATACAGGACTAAATCCCATAAAATGAATATCATCATCGCTAATTCGCTTGAATATTTTGATAATCATTTCTGGTGTTAATGTAATCAATACATTTTCATCTTCGCTGTTTTTTTCCTTCCATTCGGCAATAATAGTGGCAAATGATGTAACCGGCATTTTGATATCAGGAACCTTACAACCACATCCTTCTTCATTGTAATCTCCGCAAAAGTGAATATTGTTTTTATTAATATGATTATATACATAATGCCAACGGTCACTATCTTTATAGTCCAAAATATGAGTATGATGTTTTTTACTAATGAGAAGTTTACTGCATTTTAGACAAATACATTTACAGATTTTAATTATTTCTTTGATATGTTGAATGAAGAATACCGGTCGCGCCAGTTCAATATGTCCGAAATAGCCAGGACAATCAATGTAATTATATCCATCTGTGGGACATATGTATCCAGGTTCAAGGACACCCATCCGAGGGTCAAATAGACCACCAATGTCAGGCTTGTTGTTAATGTATGTGTTTCGTGATGTGATTTCCACGACAGAATTCTTGCGAATTTCTTCGGGAGACATCATACTAAATTGGATACCAATAACCTTTGAGGGTTCCATTTTCTAAATACTATATATTATATAGTGTTTATATTATTTCAATCATGAATCAATTTTGTTAAAGACAAATTATCATATCATAAAATTGAATCAAATGCTCTGTCAATCTTCTTCATACATAAATAATACATTACCATCATGACGAAAAATTCCGATACTACCAAGCGCACTCGCGATACAAAGACGAAAAATAAAATCTCCAAGAAAGAAATGAAAAAAAAGAAGTATCATAGTTCAGACAGTGACAGTGAGAATGATGATTGGATTAAGCATTTCGTCGGGGACAGCGATTACGATGAGGAGAATGATAGTGACTACGAAGATGAGGAATCAAGTGAAGATGAGGAATCAAGTGAAGATGAGGAACAATATAAGAAGAATAAAAAAAAAGGTAAGAATGTGAATGTAACTTCGAAGAAAAGTACTCTGGATCACGAAGCAGTCCAAGAGATTATATCAAAGTTGATTCCTTCCAAGTATATGAGCGATAAGGTAAAAAAAAATAAAAAGAGTAAGCGACGTTCAAAGAAACAAGATAGTAGTGATGATGATAGCGAAGAAGATGAGAGCGAAGAAGTTGAGAGCGAAGAAGATGATAGCGAAGAGGATGTGAGTGAAGAATATGAGAGCGAAGAAGATACAGAAGAAGAGGAAAATGAATTCATTCTTCTTCTTAGTGGAGGAGGAAACCAAGAAACTTATAACTCCAAAGACGATAAATATGATTGTAATAGCGATGATGAAGAAACCTTTATGAAGGAAAATTATTTGAAGATTGAGCTTCCTGAAAATTTCGTTAATGAGAAAAAGACAACAAAAAAAACAAGAAAACTTAAATCCGTTGACGAAGAACAAAGTGAAGACGAAGGTGATGATAAAGATAACTATGTTGAGAAGGAATATCTTGAATTGCGAGAACTTAAGAAAGACCTTACCGATAAATTGAAGAAGCGTCCGAAAAGTAAGATTTTGGCAAAGGCTATTGCTGATTATGACGACCAAATCAAGGAATTGGTCAAGGATAATCGTATTAAGAATACTCGGAAATATCACAAATTGATTCATACTTCTGAGGACCGGACGAATGAGGTTGATTATTTTAAAACCAAAATGTCTCATAAGGAGCAAATCCAAATATTGCAGGAAATGAAGCGCATTAATCAACATCTCAATATTGATAAACCATATCGTATTTCATTGATGACATCATCAATTCCATCGCAATTCAAAGCGATTGCTCTTCAGAAGTTGAATGTTCTTAAAACGATGGAACCAGGAGATACGGAATATTATAAACTTAAGCATTGGGTAGACGCTTTTATGCGTATTCCATTCAACCGTTACAGAAGTTTGGATATTACATTGGATTCTGGAAAAGAAAAATGTCAAGAATATATGTTGAATGCCAAGAATAAATTGGATAGTTGTGCCTACGGGTTGAATGATGCCAAGATGCAAATTATGCAAATGATGGGTCAATGGATTTCAAATCCGAATTCAATGGGAACTGCCATTGCGATCAAGGGTCCGATGGGTACAGGTAAAACAACACTAGTTAAGGAAGGTATCAGTAAGATTATGGATCGCGAATTTGCGTTCATCGCTCTTGGTGGAAATAGTGATGCCAGTTTCTTGGAAGGACATTCATATACATATGAAGGTAGTAGTTGTGGTAAAATCGTTCAGATTTTGATGGAATGCAAATCAATGAATCCAATCATTTACTTTGATGAGTTGGATAAGGTTAGCGATACACCAAAGGGTGAAGAAATTATTGGTATTCTTACACACTTGACAGATACATCACAAAATAGTGAGTATCATGACAAATACTTTTCGGATATTTCATTTGACTTGAGTAAATGTTTGTTTATCTTCAGCTACAATGATGAAAGCAAAGTTAATCCTATTCTTCGCGACAGAATGTATCGTATCCAAACCAAGGGTTATGATACGAAGGAGAAGGTGATTATTGCGAATGATTATTTGATGCCTAAAATTAGAGAACAAGTGAATATGAAAGCAGAAGAAGTGATTATTCCCAACGAAACGCTCAAATATATTATTTCAAACGAAGCATTGACATTCAAAGAAGATGGTGTGCGTAATTTGAAACGGTGTTTGGAGATCATTCATACAAAACTAAACTTGTATCGTCTGATTGATAGTGATAATAAGATGTTTGATGATATGAAGATGAAGGTAGAGTTTCCATTTACAGTGACAAATGAGTATGTGGATACAATGATTAAACACAATGACAAGATGAACCCTAGTTTGTTTGGACTATATATCTAAACGTTGAATAATAACGTATACATATTTTCATTACGATAAAAATTATATGTTTTTTTTAGGCATTACCGCCACGTGTTTCAAACATTTTTTTCATTTCATCATCTATATCAATCCAGCCGGTAGATGTAGTTAAATTAGTAGGTTGAATGTCCTTGGAACCTTTTTTTGTGGAAATATTATCAATCTTTTTTTGACTTTCGGGGGTTCCGTAAAATCCAGGCATACCATCAATTGCATAATCTACTGAACCGTCTTTATTGACATTTTTATCAGATTGTGGTTCAAACCCTTCAAATGGATATTCACGAGAGAAATAGTTTAGAGGGTGATACGGACTATAATAAGAAGATGCTGTAATTGCATTGAATATAATAATAGCAACAACTACAAATAATATTAACCAATATTCGTTTTCAAGTTTCATTATATATAGATGTCATATTTTTTTCGCGATAATCATTCAATATATTGTTTGTATTTTTTTAATATAAGGGATTGTTTTTTAATATTTTGATATGTTTCTTTGTCTGAATAATAATTTGAGAATAGAGTATGTGAGTTTATTTTATATTTGAACCAATTTGTATCAAATAAATTAACTGTATATTCGTGCAATCTCAATGCGGCTTTACTAAATCTGAACGAAACAATATTATCATATTGAAAAAATATTATAATTAATATCAGTATAACTCCAATTAATAATGTATAATTCATAATATATATTCTATTGGTATAAAATATACATAAAAAAAACAATATATTTGATAGTATATTATGAATAAAAATGAAAAGCTCCAACTCAAAAAGATGATAAGTGAGGCAGATTGTGATGATAACACAGAAGCAATTCGACGATTAAAACATAGTACAAGAATTCGTGATGAATTGCGAAAAATAGACACACTTCGCAATGCGAATAAAGATATGGATAAAGAAAATTTTTCATTCTTATGTATTTCTGAATGTAATTTCTTATACACAAATTATTCCGATATTTTTCATAAAGCAGTAGCAAACGAATTGGATTATTTACTGATGACAAAAGTCTTAACTGTATTGAGACAAATTGAAGATGGAAATGTGGACCAACACGAAGGTTCTGTATTAGTGGGTAAATTATTGAAAGAATTGTATGTAGATAGTGCATTACGAAGGGCAGATAATTTAGATAAACAGCATGAATCAGAAGAAAAACCAACCTTGTATGATGGTAAGAAAATTTCTTGGAAAGAATATATGCTGTCTAAATAATATACATGAAATATTTATATAAAGTAAATGGGTGTATATAACTATATAGTATGATTAATGATAGTGTTTTTGTTGGGTCTTGCGTTTCCGAAAAATATGCTATTTTAAATCTTGCTGTCGTTGGAGATGATGAATTAAAAGATAAATATAAAGAGCACATAGATAGTCATAACAAAAAGGTAATGGGGACTCAGTATCCAGACGCGGGTTTTGATTTATTTGTTCCTGAAACCACGGAGTTTGATGTGACGTTTGAAAAGAAAATGATTGATATGAAAGTGAAAATGGAAATGTATTATAAAGAACATGACAACACAACTATATCAAGTTATTATAGTTATCCGCGTTCAAGTATATCAAAAACTCCACTAATGCTTGCGAATCATGTAGGTATAATTGACTCAGGATATCGTGGTAATTTGATGGGTGCGTTTCGTTCTCTTTCTCAAGATAAATACGTAGTGGATAAACATTCTCGTCTTCTTCAAATATGTCATCCTTCTTTGTGTCCGATTATAGTAAATATCGTGAATGAAGATGAACTAACACAAACATCTCGTGGGTCCGGTGGGTTTGGCTCAACTGGTAAATAATTGTAAAAATAAAAATGTCATAATGTAGTAGGAGTATATTATGACTAATAATATAAAAAATGAAAAAGGTATTGTATTATTTAAAGGGTTAGTATTTAAACAACCCGCAAAAAAAAATAAAAAGGTAATAACTCTTGATTTAGATGAAACAATTGGTTCATTCTCACACTTACATATATTATGGAATGGAATAATGCGTTTTTTCAATAAGAATGGACTATCCGATAGTGATAAAGAAGAAATGTTTTTCCAAGTATTTGATTTATATCCGGAATTCTTACGATATGATATTTTGCATATATTAGCTTATTTATCTAAGAAACAGAAGGAAAATACAGTTCAACTATATTTGTATACGAATAATAAATGTGGCTATCATTGGGTGGAATTGATTGTGAAATATTTGCAATATAAATTACATGTACCCTGTATATTCAATCGGACAATTTGTGCGTTCAAAATAGGTTCCCGAATAATAGAACCAAACCGAACTACAAATAATAAAACATTATACGATTTTATTAATTGTACGAAAATAGGGAAGAATACCCAAATATGTTTTTTAGATGATGCATATCATGAAGAAATGATCAAAGACAATATATATTATATACAACCCAAAGCATATTACCACTATTTAAAAATATCACATATTATTGAAAGATATTTTACTTCTATTCTATTTACAAAATTTGAGAATAAAACATCAATGAATAATGATAGCTATAAAGCATTTTTGATTGACTGGTTTAGTTTCAATAATGCTGATAAATATATTTTATCATATGAATCATATAACTTGGTAAGGGAAAAGGAAATATCGCGCAAAATATTGTATTATATCAAAGAATTTTTATATTTTGTACCCAAACACAAAACTTCAAAAAAACGAAATATGATATCTAATTTCACACGGAAGAATATTCAATAGATGAATTCACCATCAATATGATTTCTTCTTGTTTCGTCATTTTTTGGAATGAAATACAATCATCAAATTTGTATTGTATAAATTTGTTGACTTTATTTTTACATAATATTTGCGTACCATTATTGGTAAATTTTGTATCCATAATTACACCACCATTTGTTAACGTGAGGTTAGAACCAGGTGTAATACGAATCCATCTTACGTGCCGTCCTTTTTGAATATCACATATCTCATCTATATATACATATCCAATTAGTTTACTTGAAATTTTATCAATACACGATACATTATGTTGTTTCAATATTTTTATAATATCTTGTATGATATCATCCGTATTTTTATTTTCGATATTGGACGAACATTCATAATCATCAATCATATCTAGAATATTTTGAATATTGTCCGTTGTAGATAATTCACTTTGTATGTCACTAATCATTGACCGCAAATCATCATCCATATTATTTGGTTGTATTGATATATATATTTCTAATACTTTATGTAATTACATAAAGTTAAAATATGTAAAATTAATAGACTAAAATGATAATTAAAAATAAATATGAACTTACTGAAAAAATATCAGAAGGCACCTTTGGAACAGTATATAAAGGGAGTAAAATAAAGGATAATAAGGATGTAGCCGTCAAAATAAACAAGTCAAATATTAACTTTTTAAAACAAGAATGTACGATAATGCATTATTTGCTTTCAAAAAAATGTGCTTCTATACCTGAAATATATTATTATGGATTAGTAAATGACTATTATGTGCTGGTTATGAAATATTGTAATTTGTCATTGGTTAATTTTGTTAAGCAATATGAAAGTAATATAAAAATAATTGAAAACCTTTTTTTCCAATGTATTGAACTAATGCGCGAATTTCACGAACATATGGTTATTCATTGTGATATTAAGCCAGATAATATAATGATTTCTGAAAATAAACTGTATTTTATTGATTTTGGATTATCACAGTTTTATATTGAACAAGATAATATACAATCAGAACGCAATACACAAATAAACGGAACACCGCGATATATAAGTCCATTTATACATCAAGGTTTAAATTATACACCCAAAGATGATATTATCTCATTATGTTATGTATTTTATGAATTATATAAACCATTACCTTGGAATAGCAGTGGTTTTGTAAATGATATACAACACGAAAAGAATAAAGAAATATGTTTACGTAAGATAAGATGTGCGAAGGAAGAACACGAAAATCCGTATTTGATACATATTATTAATATTTTGAAATATTGCTATACCCTACAAGATGATAAATATATAGACTATGATGCTTTATTACAGCATGTGTAATCATAAAATATACTATATAAACAATATAAAAAACTTTATATATAGTGTGTATATAAATATGGGTGAAGTTACAGTTCTAGAACAAAATGTATTGGGTCAAGTTAAGTGGTTTAATAATAAAACAGGATATGGTTTTGTTACTGTAGTAAGCGATTCTCCCAACAAAGGTAAGGATATTTTCGCTCATTATTCTAATTTGAAAATAGAAAAGTCTCAATATAAGTATCTCGTACAAGGTGAATATATTCAGTTTGACCTTGTCAAACCGGATAAGGGAACTCATGAATTCCACGCGGTCAACATGAGTGGTGTATGTGGCGGGGGTCTATTATGTGAAGTCAGGTATGAGGTATCACAAGAACGCACCACAAAGAAACACCATGAAGATTCGGAATGGTGTATGAGTGATGGAAAGAATTAGATTTACATAATAGTATAATATAAACGTTTTTTTTGTATTATATGTATTAGATAATGTTTATCGAGTA
>Ga0209632_10004963_pt1 | contig 11635 bp, 10 predicted proteins | sample COG_10_FD_184754 | JGI IMG/M metagenome (GOLD analysis project Ga0209632, IMG submission 184754) | Pelagic Microbial community sample from North Sea - COGITO 998_met_10 (SPAdes) (version 2) | ecosystem: Environmental > Aquatic > Marine > Neritic zone/Coastal water | place: Helgoland, sampling...
ACGACTCACCAGTAATTGATTTATCAATGCATTCTCGTGGTTGTAATCTTCGCCCCCCTAGTCGATAGGGTTGAGAACCCATATCTCTACAAAATTGATCACTATTACAATCAGTATCCTGATTACAATCACCTTGATTAGTACAATCATATGAGGGACATGATATAAAACATCCACATTCATCTGTGTTTGTTATCAACCTACATGCGCCCATATTTATATCACCCATATAAGGCATAGGACACGGTGGTGATGGAGGACACACTCGCCGTGAAGTACAACCAGCTGTCTGATCAATATCAGTGATTAAATGATCTTTAGGGACAGGCAAAATACATTCCGTTTCCCACGTCCGGATACATTCATTCAAATATTCACACCACGAATATCCACCATCAAGAGAACATCCATTACCAGATGGATCTTGTTGTGCACCCATGAGTTGAGCATTACTGAACAGAAATAACCCTGGAAATATTAACAATTTAATAAGTTTCATTTTATTATAATATACATATTAATTTTAAATATTAATTTTAAATATTAATTTTATATATTAATTTAAATTTTATATATGTATATATTTAAAATGATATATGTAGGTGGTAAAAACAGAATTGGAAAAGATATATCATCAAAAATGAAAGAATTAATTGATAAAAATACTGTGAGTGGATATATGGAACCATTTTGTGGTTCTTTAGGTGTAATGAAATATATGGTTGATTACCATAATAATTTAATAGCATCTGATTCTCATCCCGATCTAATTGCGATGTGGAAAGGTGTTAAAAATGGTACATTTATACCTCCGAAAACAGTATCAGAGCAATATTATAACGAAGTCAAAAAAATGAAGAGTCCCAGTGCTTTAAAAGGATTTGTTGGATTTGGATGTAGCTTCGGTGGAAAATATTTTGGGGGATACGGACAAAAATATGTGAAAAATCATCCTACTAATTTCCTCCGAGGTGCAACTAATTCAATAAATAAGATGAAACCATTATTAAAAAAAATAAAATTTTCCTGTAAGGATTATCGCAAGTTTTCTCCTGTAAATATGTTAATTTACTGTGATCCTCCATATAAGAATTCAAAAGCGGGTTCTTTATATAGAAAAAAATCAAAAAAATATGATAGTTTTGATAATAAAGAGTTTTGGGATACCATGCGTAAATGGAGTAAAAATAATCAGGTATTTATTTCTGAATTAGATGCTCCTAAGGATTTTACTCCAGTATGGCAAAAAAAGAAACAGATTTCAATAAGTCAGTCCAAACTTACAAGATGCAAAGTATCTCCAAATAATATTAAATCTAAAAAAACTAAAAAACTCACAAAAAAATATGCCGTAGAAAAGTTGTTTGTTCATAAATCATAAATTTGATTTGTTTTAGTTTTGAATCATAATATATACATAATCATGGCTTGTTTGGTGAGAAGGACAGATCTTTCGGTCGCTTACATAACAAAGGAAAATATTTCTCGTGTCCGGGTCAGTGGTAACATAGGAACGCCACGACCATTACCTAAACAGGTATTAGCACCACAACTGGCTAGACAACCCTCACAAACTAATTCACCCACAACCCCGCGACCATTACCTAATCCAGGTACGCTTCTAGTGAGACAACCATCATTGAAACCATCTCATAAGACTCCAAGAAAGACATTATCGATTGGAGAAAAAAGGAATATTTCTAAACAAGAACTAAATATAATATTAAATTCACTCAAAGAAATTAGAACAAATATTAGATATACTAAATTTAATACATTTGAAGGACGTATGAACCATAGAGTTTACAGAAAACAACTAAAGGAATTAAATGCTAAACTTTGTTAGATATTATATTAATAATTTATTACTATTTTTTTATCTACCAGAACCGCCAACTATTTCTAATACAAATAAAAATAAATTGATAATATCTGTGTATAATGATATAGTAGCTAAGGCGAAATCATTACTAGAAAATTCTATTCTCCTATGTTTCCCGCCAACAATTAATTGTGTATCATAAACTATATAGAATGAAAATAATACTGTACCACCTACAGAATAAACTATATTAAATATATTACTTATTTTATCTTTTTCATCATTTGATACTAAACCTATCCATGGGAACATAAATCCTATCATCAATAATCCTAATAAACATACTAATAAATAATTTCCTTTATCTGTATAATCGTATTTAGTTTGTATAGAATATAAAGTTAATCCGCTGAACATTGTCAATGTAGTAAATCCACTTAATAATAATACTGTTGATTTATACATAATACCAACATATCCTAAAAGATATGTAATTAATATTGTATAAAAACTGATAAATTTATATGAATGATTTGATATCATTTTTTCATTATTAAAAAATATACAAGTGGATACTAATAATAAACATATATCAACCAAAGATATAATATTCCCTGTATTACTTAATAAAAATTTTTGTATTTGTGTATTATTATTGGAGAGGGCAATAAAAACACTAGAAAATAATATTTGAAACCATAAAGCAGTATATACTTTTGATATAAAGATTTGTTTAGCTAATTCAGGTGAATATTCTCCAAATATGATAACAGATTCAGGAATGACGGGAAGAGCCTGTGTGACTGGTAAAACTGCTTCATAATCAGATTTATTTAATTTAACATCATTGAAAGGTGTTTTTAAATCATCTGGTCGATAGTTTGGCATGTCAACTCTGACCATTATATTATATTTATTTTATTATATATTTAATTTTAAATAATTAATAGACATAACAAATATTGTCCATAGTATTTTAAAGTTATTTTAAGTTATTTTAATAATTAATTCTAATAATTAATTTTAAATGTTTTTAGTTTATTTATTAAAGAACGATAACAAATCTTATATTGGATATACAAACGATTTTTTTAGAAGATGGCAACAACATAATGGTATATTATCAGGTGGTGCTAAATATACAACTAATAATAATAAGAATACATGGGAACCTATTTGTATTATAGATGGATTTGTTTGTAAAAGAGAAGCTATGCGCTGTGAATGGAAATTAAAAAGGGCAAGAGGATATTTAAATAGAATTAAAAATATTGATTATATTTTTAATAATGAAGAAAGATTTACAAAAAAAGGAGCAAATATTAATACTTTAAATTTAAAAATCTATACAAAATTGGATTACTATAAATATTTTAATAATTTAGAGTTGAGAGAATTATATTGGATTTAGAATAATTTATTAAAATAAAATATTTGTTAGTATATAAAATGTCTGATAATAATACTCTAGATTTAACTGAAATTACTTCTGAACCTGTAGAGTCTAATATTCAAGTAGATATTGTTGATGCACCTGAGACCGAAGAACCCGAAGAAGTTCCCGAAGAAGTTCCCGAAGAAGTTATTGAACCTGTGATTGCTACACCTGATCCTGAACCTGTTGAGGATCCTGAACCTGTAATTGCTACACCTGATCCTGAACCTGTGATTGCCACACCAGACCCTGAACCTGTAATTGCTACACCTGATCCTGAACCTGTAGAGACAGTAAGTCCTGCTCCTGTCGAACAGGTCGCCGCAGATATCCGTAACATTCTTACTGAAGTCCCTACTGTTTCCGAAGGTAATGAAGAAACAGATGAATCTGTTGAACCATTAGTTACAGATAATTTATGTTCACTTAAAACTTTAGTAGAAGTTTTAGGAAAATGGTCGGGAAATGAAATTAGAAGAAGAAATGTTGAAAATTTACTCAAAGAAGGAACAGAAGTTGATGAAAATTTAGATGATATTGAAAAAGTTGTTGAGGTTCTTCAGATTTGGTTAAAAAAAGGGCATGAATTCAAAAAGAATAATCATTTCTTAAAATTAGATGAATATACATTAGTCGGTGAATCTAGAAACTTAGATTCAGAAAAGAAAAATCAATTATTAACAGAATTAATTCAATTTTTGATTGATTGTTCCCAAGGAAAATATAATAATGAAAAAATTACTGAGTTCTTTAATAACTTTTATTAAACTTTTTTTTTTATAAAATATATTTTTATTTTTAGTTTATTGAATTTAATTCGAGTAAGCTAAACCACCCATACCGGACATGATACGAAGGACGTTGTAGTTGACAGCATAGACGTTAAAGGTTGTCCCTGGACTATTACTTCCAACTAACTGGGCGTTGTCAATTCTTGAGAAATTACATGTTCCTGATGGTTGATGTTCTTCTGGTTTGAGGGCAAATGAATAAACAGCAATGGCATCAGCATTAATTGTTGAACCATACCCAGTGTGGTGTTGCCATACTTGTGTTCTAGTGAAATATCTGAAATCTCTTTCTTTAAAACGATCGTGTCCGTTTAATTTAAGTTTGTAATCACCGGTTAATGTTGCGGGAACACGCCCTTTTAATACTTTATCTGCGTCTGTGCCGCCCCATGCTGCCGCATCGGCAACCGGCAACCATGTGGAAATATTCGTATCGGCTTCGGCAGTTAAGTCAGAACTTAATCCACTCCATTGAGAATCAGTCCATATTATTTCTTTTACAGGATGGTTGAAGTTGATATCCATTGTAGCAGAACTAAAACTCTGAAATTGTAATTGTTCAATTAAATATTCGTGTGAAACTTGAGCGAATCTACGGCGTTCATCTGTATCAAGGTAAATATAATCACACCATAAATTAAATGTTGGGGCGACCGAATTTGCCGTACCGTCACTGAGTGCTGCTTCTACAGATTTATTGTTGTCGGCAAGGACATCATCGGAAGCGTCATCAATATTATGCACAAGATTAATTTGATCATCAAAAGTCATTTTAATCTTAACTTCATGATACTGAAGGGCAATAAGGGGTAAGGCCAAACCGGGATTTCTACAAAACCAAAAATATAAAGGGATAAATATGCGTGTAGCTGCCGAGTCACCTTCGGCGCCAGTGTGGTCTTTAACGCACACCCATGCCCCGTTGTTGTTGGTGTAGGTCGTAGCGGCGGAGGTTGAAACAGCACCACCATTACCCGACATAATATTAAATAAAGTTGATTTTACATCTTCGTCAGACGTAGTCCAGTTTGTGCTCGCGCCACTTGGATTAAATTCTGTCAACTGAGAATAAACAGAATGCCAGTGACTATAATGTTTATCAATTCTTTGACCACCAATTTCAATTTCACATTCCTTAATTAAATTGGACCCATAATCAGGAACAATATTTATATAGTTATTGTCTTCCGCCACGGAAGAAAATGTAACACTATGCTCCAAATACATTCTGTGAACTAAATCACCATTTCTGGAGATTGTGGCAACAACATCGGCACCGAAGCCAGCAGTGCCAGAGAATGTCTGGACAATAGATTCCATAGAGAAGTTAGTGTGTCTGCGGTAGACAACTTTAAAGAAAGTAATCTGAGGGTTGCCAGTAAGGTATATGTCCTGAGCGCCATAAGCTACTAATTGCATTAATCCTCCTCCCATTGTTTTTATACTATAACATAGAAAAAAATTTTAAAGAAATTAATTAATTAAATTAAATTCCTTTTAAAAATGACTATAATATTTAGAAAAAAATATAAATTATTTAAAATCTATAGAAATTGATTATTTAGTTACTGTATGCTAAACCACCCATACCGGACATGATACGGAGGACGTTGTAGTTGACGGCGAAGATTGTACCAGCATCGCACGCCGTCCCGCCGCCTTGTAATTGAGCATTATCAATTCTTGAGAAATTACAGGTTCCCGATGGTTGATGTTCTTCGGGTTTAAGAGCAAATGAATATACACCAATAGAATCATTGAAACATCCACTACCGGGTGTACTGTCCGCAGCCTTATCACTAGCAAGTCCCCCTGCTCCAGAGTGGTGTTGCCAAATTTGTGTTCTTGAGAAATATTTAAAATCACGAGCAGCAAAACGATCATGACCATTTAATTTAAGTTTATATGTTCCTGTCGTGCCACTTCCAATTGCAACAAGAGTCATGGTCGTATCACTCCACGCGCTATGTGTGGTGTTTGTCCATATTAATTCTTTTACCGGGTGATTAAAATTTAAATCTTGTGAAACGTTCTGGCAATTTAATGACTGTTCTTGAACTTGTTCAATGAGGTATTCGTGTGATACCTGAGCAAATCTACGTCTTTCATCTGTATCAAGGTAGATGTAATCACAGTATAATGAATTATTTGTTACGGAGGGGTTCCAGAACACGCTATCCCCAAAGGTATGAGTTAAAATAACCTTAACTTCATGATATTGTAGTGCAATTAATGGTAAAGCAAGTCCAGGATTACGACAAAACCAGAATTGTAATGGGACAAAGAATTTACCGGCGACCTGCGCGGTGGTGGCATCTACACCTCCCATCCCAGACATTCTTTGAAAATTAGTAGCACCTCCATCACCCACATCACCTGTAGGGTTCGGCTCAGTTAATTCCGACCACACTTCCATCCATAATCCCGTATGTTTATCAATTTTTTGACCGCCAATTTCTAATTCAACATCAGTAATAGTTGATGATGTTGGATTATTTCCGTAGGCCGCAGTCGTGCCGTCTAATTCTAAATACATTCTGTGAACTAAATCACCATTGCGTGAAATAGTGGCAGTGCAACGACCACTTGCGCCAGATGATGTCCCATTCCAGGTTTGTTCAATAGCCTCCATAGAGAAGTTAGTGTGTCTGCGGTAGACAACTTTAAAGAAAGTAATCTGAGGGTTGCCAGTAAGGTATATGTCCTGAGCGCCATAAGCTACTAATTGCATTAATCCTCCTCCCATTGTTTTTATACTATAACATAGAAAAAAATTTTAAAGAAATTAATTAATTAATTAATTAAATTTCTTTTAAAAATGACAATAATATTTAGAAAAAAATATAAATTATTTAAAATCTATAGAAATTGGTTATTTATTTAATAATTTAGTTAGTTATTTAGTTACTGTATGCTAAACCACCCATACCGGACATGATACGGAGGACGTTGTAGTTGACGGCGAAGCATACATTGGCACCACCTGAAGGAGATAATTGAGCATTATCAATGCGAGAGAAGTTGCAGGTTCCAGATGGTTGGTGTTCTTCAGGTTTAAGAGCAAATGAGTATACACCAATAGAGTCATTAAATTTACCGTGTGTTGGGAGATGAGCTGTACCGTCATCGCTGGCATCTAGACCACCGGCTCCGGAGTGATGTTGCCATACTTGCGTTCTAGTAAAATATCTATAATCACGGGACGCGAAACGATCGTGTCCATTTAATTTGAGCTGAATATCGGTGTTTAATCCTGAGGAGCCGGAGGCGGTGGGCGTATTTATCAATGGCACTTTGTCCTGTTTAGTCATAATTAATTCTTTTACTGGATGATTAAAATTGAGATCACCTGTTCCAGATAAAGTTTGTTCTTGAACCTGTTCAATGAGGTATTCATGTGAAACTTGAGCAAATCTACGTCTTTCATCAGTATCGAGGTAAATATAATCACACCATAATTTTTGGTCGATTCCGGACCCGACCCACGCAGAACCAAATGTATGTTGAAGAATAACTTTAACTTCATGGTACTGAAGGGCTATGAGTGGTAAAGCAAGACCAGGATTACGGCAGAACCAGAACTGTAGTGGAACAAATACAGGGCCGACATCCGTCGCCGCTGCGGAGGCATCTGCGTTATTAACACCACCCATAAAACTCATTTTTTGAAATAATGTACCTGCACCGACGGAGGTATGTAGTGAACCCACTGCACCTGTGGGATTGACTTCAGTTAATTCTGCCCAACATTCCATCCATAACTTGGAATGTTTATCAATTTTTTGACCACCAATTTCTAATTCAACACTATCAATCCAAGCTACACCAGGATTATCGACACCGTCGACAGGATCTACCGTTCCGTCCGTAATTTCTAAATACATTCTGTGGACTAAATCACCATTTCTTGAAATTGTGGCGGTACAACGACCACTCGCACTATTAGATGTCCCATTCCAGGTTTGTTCAATAGCTTCCATAGAGAAGTTAGTGTGTCTGCGATAGACGACTTTAAAGAAAGTAATTTGAGGATTACCAGTAAGGTAGATGTCTTGTGCGCCATAAGCTACTAATTGCATTAATCCTCCTCCCATTGTTTTTATACTATAACATAGAAAAAAATTTTAAAGAAATTAATTAATTAATCAAACAAATAAACTATAATTTTAAAATAATTTAACTTTAAAATATTATGGAAAAAATATTAAATGGTAAATCAGTTTCAGAAAATATCTATAATAATATTAAAAATAAATCTGTAAATTTATCCATAATAATTGTCGGTGATAGACAAGATTCATTAATTTATGTAAATATATTACGCCAGACCCAGGAGGTATCGGATCAATGACTGTATGTATGTTATTAAATAATTTAGTAAATTATTAATAATTTATTTGAAAAGATTTTAAAAAATGATTATTATTAGTTTGTTTATTAAGAAACTTAGTTCGAGTATGCTAAGCCACCCATACCACTCATGATACGGAGAACATTGTAGTTGACAGCGTAGATGATGCCGGTGGAGGCACCTGTTAAAGTTAATTCAGCATTATCAATTCTGGAGAAGTTGCAGGTGCCAGATGGTTGGTGCTCTTCAGGTTTGAGGGCGAATGAGTATACACCGATAGGATTGGAGTCTTTGGAGGTGCGGGCTTGATTAGAAGTAGCATTCGTTACTTTATATATATTAAATACAGCGGTGTCAGAACCAGTATATGGACCTGTAATCGTTTGTGTAGTTCCATTACTTAAATCTCTGGTTGGTGTAGATACTGAAAAGGTTACTATCGTCGCGGTCTCGGGTTCGATGACCGGTGGTGCAATAACATTAGCAAAATATGTTCCAATATTACCGCCGGTGGCGGGCCCGCTCGCCTCATGTGTGAAAACAAATGCTAATACATCACCTATAGAAAGATCCATTCTAGCCACTAAAGGCGTGTCATTCTGGAAAGTTATTACTCCATCATTAAGAGTAATGTCTCCTGCGGAAGCCAGTATATTAATTGGGTTTAACGCCGTTCCACCAAGACCTGAAAAATCCTTATCGGCAACAGTATCCGCGTCAATTGTTGAAAATACAGTAGTTCTGTCTAATGTACTAATTTGAGCAGCCACCGGTAAATTCTGCTTAGGAACAGCAGTGTGGTAATCAAATGGTTGCTGTAAATAAAAGTGTTCATCTTCTCTCGTACTGAAACGGTCATGTCCATTTAATTTTAATCCTACTGATTCAGCTTTTGTTCCAGTGGACCAGATAAGTTCTTTAACTGGATGATTAAAGTTGAGTTTATTAGAACCGCCTGAACTACTCTGTTCTTGAACTTGTTCAATAAGGTATTCGTGTGATACTTGAGCGAATCTACGTCTTTCATCAGTGTCAAGGTATATGTAATCACAGTATAATTCAAACCCTGCGGGGTTGCCACTAGACTTTAATGTAAATTTAACTTTAACTTCATGGTATTGAAGAGCAATAAGTGGGAGAGCAAGACCAGGGTTACGGCAGAACCAAAATAGAAGTGGGATATGGACTTGAGCTACACCGGTACCATCCGCACCAATTTGACCAGTCATAGATTTAAGACCGATGGCTTTAGATTCCGGGGTAGAAAGTTCATTCCAGGTGTCCATCCATTGACCAGATTGTCTATCAATTCTTTGACCACCAATTTCTAATTCAACTGTTTGAATTTGGCGTGGTGTGAATCTGGCGTCATTATGCTTAGTTGATACAAGGTACATTTTGTGAACTAAATCACCATTGCGGGAAATAGTGCATACAGGGTTGACACCATTACCACCACTGAAAGTCTGCTGAATAGCTTCCATCGAGAAGTTAGTGTGTCTGCGATAGACGACTTTAAAGAAAGTAATTTGCGGGTTACCAGTAAGGTAGATGTCTTGTGCGCCATAAGCTACTAATTGCATTAATCCTCCTCCCATTGTTTTTATACTATAGCATAGAAAAAAATTTTGGCGAAATTCAATTAATTAATTAAATTAATTAATTAATTAATTCAAAATAATTCAAAATATCTATAAAAATCCAAGGAACTGTAATTAAATATTTAATTAATTAATTAAATATAATTTTAAAATAATTCAAAATATAATTTTAAAATATCTATAAAAATCCAAAGAACTTAATTAATTAAAATTAATTTTAATTAAATAATATAATTTAAAAATTTGAATTTTATTTACTTAAAATAATAACTATATAATATATTAGAATATGGCAGAACAATATGAAAAAAAAGAATTAAGACAACATATTTATGACACTCCGGATACATATGTTGGGGGTATCGATAAAATTAATGAAGTTTTGCCACTTTATAATGAAAATAAAATTGTCTTTAAAGAAATTGAATATATCCCAGCATTATTAAATATCTTTAATGAAATTTTAGTAAATGCTCGGGATCAAATTGTCAGATTACAAGGACAAGAAGGTTCTAATATTATCCAAGTATCTAATGTTAAAATTAATTTTAACGAAGATAATTCAATAACTATACTAAATGATGGAAATGGTATTATTGTTAAAGAACATGAAAAAGAAAAGATTTATATTCCACAATTAATATTTGGTGAACTTTTAACATCATCTAATTATAAAAAAGGAGAAAAAAGGATTGTTGGTGGTAAGAATGGATATGGGGCTAAGTTAGCAAATATCTTTTCACAAGAATTTACGGTAGAAACAGTTGATCATATTAATAAGTTAAAATATACTCAAACATGGGAAAAGAATATGACTAAATGTAATGAACCAATTATTAAGAAATGTCAAGCAAAACCTTATACAAAGATTACTTGGAAATGTGATTTTAAAAGATTTGATTTAGTAAATTATTCGGATGATATGATTAAATTAATGTATCGTAGGATATATGATATTGCAGGAATTACTGATAAATCTATTAATGTGTTTCTGAATGATGAAAAAATTAACATTAAATCGTTTCTTGATTATATTAATTTATATAATGACTTTGTGAAATTCCAAGAAATTATATCGGATAGATGGGATGTAATATTTTCGGTATCTCATAATGATACATTCGAACAATTATCATTTGTAAATGGTATATGTACTAGCAAAGGTGGTTCACATGTAGAATGTATTGCCAAACAAATTGCTAATGGTATTATTGATTTCATTAAGAAAAAGCATAAGAAAGAAATAAAGGACAAAGTAATTCGCAGATATATGTCATTATATATTAATTGTGTAATTGAGAATCCATCATTTGATTCCCAAACGAAAGAAAGATGTATTACTTCACACAATAAGTTTGGTTCTAAACCTGTAATATCTGGTAAATTTATTAAAAAGATTTGTTCTAATAATGAATTAATTGATAAGATTTTAGATGCTGATTCTAAAAATGATAATAAAGATTTAAAGAAAACAGATGGTAAAAAGAAAAATAAGATTATTGTTCCTAAGTTAGATGATGCTAATTGGGCAGGAACAAAGAAATCACAAGAATGTACTATTATCTTAACTGAGGGAGATTCAGCAAAGTCTATGGCGATTGCAGGGTTATCCGAAGTAGGTCGTGATAAATATGG
>Ga0209632_10004965_pt1 | contig 11635 bp, 12 predicted proteins | sample COG_10_FD_184754 | JGI IMG/M metagenome (GOLD analysis project Ga0209632, IMG submission 184754) | Pelagic Microbial community sample from North Sea - COGITO 998_met_10 (SPAdes) (version 2) | ecosystem: Environmental > Aquatic > Marine > Neritic zone/Coastal water | place: Helgoland, sampling...
GCAACAGCTCTTGTTGCATTAGTAACTGTTGTTGATTTAACTTTTGAAGCAAAACAAATTAATGCAATTACATGGCTTTCAGCTCAATGTTTTGGTACTGCGCTATTAATATATTATGTCATTTCTAGATTCTTTTTAGTCCCATTCTTGCGATGGCTAGAGGTTCTTGCTGCTAGAAAAGTTGGGAGGGGGAAAATATAATGAATGCGGAATGGAAATGGGATTTTGCTTTTCAGATTCTGCCCCAAATGTTATGGGCAACACTAAATACTATAATGGCAGCTGGCATAGGTTATGCTATTGCAGCCGTTGTGGGTTTATTATTTTTATTAGGTCAAAGGACTCCTTATAAATTTATAAATATAATTGTTAGAGAAATTATCGAATTTATTCGTTCAACCCCTCTTTTAATTCAATTATTTTTTGTTTATTTTGTAGGTCCACAATTTGGAATTACGTTGTCAGCTTGGGTTTGTGCAATGATAACTATAGGTCTTCATTTTGGAACGTATCTTTCAGAGGTATACAGAGGTGCATTAGAGGGTGTTCCAAAAACACAATGGGAAGCTTGTAGAGCTTTAAATTTTACAACTTTATATACATATAGAAGAATAGTTTTACCCCAAGCTTTTCCAATAGCAATTCCTGGAATGGGAAATTATTTAGTTGGGATTTTTAAAGACACGCCACTACTTTCAACAATAGGTGTTGCAGAATTATTTCATGCAGCAACTGCTGTAGGAGGTTATCACTATCGTTATTTAGAACCTTATACTATAGTTGGAATTATTTTCTTAGCTCTTTCTATTCCAGCTGCAATGGGGATTAGAAAATTAGAAAGATCAGTAAATAAAGCACAAGGAAAGGTAAAAAATTAAATGGAAGATAAAAAAAATTTTGATGATGTATTAGTGAAGTTTTCTGATGTTACAAAGCAATATGGAGACCTTGTTGTTTTAGATAAGCTTAATTTAGAAATTAAAAAAAATGAAATGGTTTCAATTATTGGCCCTTCAGGATCTGGAAAAACTACTGTCTTAAGAGTTTTAATGACTTTAGAAAAAATTAATCAAGGTATAATTCATTTAGATGGTGAACCTTTAACCCACATGATGGAAAAAGAAAAACTTGTTTTTGCTAATGAAAAATACTTAAGAGAAAGACGGTCAAAAATTGGAATGGTATTCCAACAATTTAATCTTTTCCCTCACATGACTGCTCTACAAAATTGTATTGAGGCGCCAGTTGAAGTACTAGGCATGAAAAAAGAAGAAGCTGAAGAAAGAGCTTTAGATTTATTAGATTTAGTAGGATTATCAGATAAAAAAGATGAACATCCCTCACGACTATCGGGTGGCCAACAACAACGTGTCGCAATAGCCAGAGCCTTAGCGATGAGACCAAAAGTTATGCTTTTAGATGAAATTACATCTGCATTAGACCCTGAAGTTGTTGGTGAGGTTTTAAATGTAATTAGATCTTTAAATAAAGAGCATGATCTTACTATGATTATGGTCACACACCAAATGGGCTTTGCTAGAGAGATATCAGATCGAGTATGTTTTTTTAATGAAGGTAAAATATTTGAACAAGGACCACCAGAACAATTATTTGACAATCCACAGAATGAGAGAACAAAACAATTTTTACATGCTGTTCTTGATGCTAATTAAGGAAAATATTTAAGCTTTAATCGTCAGCGTACACTTTTTCTTCTTTTTCATGTTTTTCCTGTGCTGCTATGCAAAGTTCAGCGACAGGTCTTGCCATTAATCTTTTTAATCCAATTGGCTCAGCCGTCTCTGCACAAAATCCATAAACCCCATCTCTTACTCTTGTTAAAGCTTGATCAATTTTAGAAATTAATTTTATTTGTCTATTAATTGCTTTCATTTCTACTGTTTTATCAGTGTAAGAACTTGCTTGATCAACGATATCTGCTGAAACACTATTGTCATCCATTGATCCATTGTAAAGAGCTTCATTATTTGCTTTTACCAATTCTTTTTTCCATTCAGTAAGTTTGATCTTAAAAAATGATAAGTGCTTATCACACATATATTTTTCAGTATCTTTAGGAATATAATTTTTTGAAATTTTAATTGGTGCCTTTACTTTTTTTTCAATAGTAGCAACTTTTTTAATTGCTTTTGAGGGCTTTTTGATTGCTGCAACAGACTTTTTTGTTTTTATCTTTGCTTTTTTAGTAGATGGTTTTGAGATTTTAGGCATATGTATAAAATTAAGTGGCCGGAGTATATTCAGCAATAAATACGTGTCAAGTAAGCTTAATTCATATAAATTTAGACAGGATTAAACAGTAATAATATAAGTTCATTATGAGTTTTAATAAAATAGATATAAATAAAATATTTTATAGTTTTATTACAATTCATTTAATTTTATGGACACTCATTCCATCATTAACAAATAATAATTTACCACTTGATACGATTGAGCACTTAGCGTGGGGCAGTAACTTAGATTGGGGTTTTAATAAACATCCACCAGCTGTTGCATTTTTTCTCGAAGTTTTTTACCAAATCTTTGGAGCACAAGATTGGGCTTATTATTTACTAAGTCAAATATTTGTAGTGATAGCTTTTGTTGTTGTCTTTAAATTTTCAGAAGAATTATTTAAAAATAAATCTTTAAGCTTAATATCTGTTCTTTTGCTTGAAGGTATTTATTTTTATAATTTCACTACTCCAGAATTTAATGTAAATGTTTGCCAATTACCATTTTGGGCTTTATGCGTTTATTATTCTTGGAAATTATTTGATAGACAACAAATAACCTTTAAAGATTGTTTTTGGTTAGGAGTATTTTCAGCAATAGGATTTTTATCAAAATATCTTTTTATTTACCTTTTAATCGCAATTGATCTATTATTTTTTTATGTAATTTTTATAAAGAAGTATAAAAAATTTGATTTTAAATATTTAATATCTCTAGAAGTTTTTATTGTTTTATTGGTTCCACATTTAATTTGGTTAACAAATAATGATTATGCTACTATCACTTATGGGTTAGCTAGAACTGGGCTAGAGAACTCAAGTTTATTGGATCACGTAACTTATCCATTAATATTTTTAGGTAAGCAAACAGGAATACTTATTCCTTTTTTTGTAATGTCATTTTTTTTAATAAAAAAATTTAGATTTAAAATATCTCTAAAGGATAAAAAATTATTGTTTTTGATATTTGTTAATTTAATTCCAATAGGATTAATGTTCTTAACTTCAATGTTAACTGGATCTAAAATAAGAACAATGTGGATGACGCCATTTTATTTATTCTTTGGTGTATTAATTGTTTATGTGTTCCAAGCACAAATAAATTTAAAAAAGTTGAATGGTTTCATTATAGTATTTCTAATTTTATTTATTTTTTCACCTTTTGCTTATGCTTATATTTCAATTACTCAAACTGACAAAAGAACAGACTATCCTGGAAAAGAAATAGCAAAAAAAGTTCAAAATGAATGGGATAAAAATTTTATAGAGGAAATTAAGTTTGTAATTGGTGATGAATGGTTTGCAGGTAATTTATCATATCATTTAAAATCTCGACCAGTTTGGAATGGCATAGGTATAGATAGCAATGGATTAGGATTTATTCTTATAGGAAACAAACTTAAGCCATGTAAGAATGAAGAATTTGAAGCTTTTGATGGATCTGGCAAAACACATTGCTTTAATATGGATCCTCAAATTGTAATGATTGGAAGAACCAAATGATTAAAATTAAGATATTAATCCCAGTTTATAATGACTGGCAGTCAGTTTTTAAATTATTAGAGAATATTAATTCAGAAGTATCAACATTAGATGGTGAGTTTTCAGTAATAATAGTCAACGATGCATCTACTGAAAACAGAGCAGAGTTTTCAATTGATTTAGGTAATCTAAAATCAATTCAAGTTATAAATATGAAGGAAAATAGGGGGCATGCAAGATGTAATGCTGCTGGGTTAAAATATATTAATGAGAAAGAAGAATTTGATTATGTAATACCAATGGATGGTGATGGAGAGGATAGACCAGAAGAGCTTAGTTTGTTAATTAAAAAAATTAGCGAATATCCAGATACAGTTATTACAGCTGAAAGAGTAAAAAGATCTGAAGGATTTATATTCAAATTTTGCTATTTAGCCCATAAGTATTTGACTCTCGTATTTACAGGGCAAACAATCAAATATGGTAATTACACATGTCTTCCAAAGTCTGTAGTTAATAAAATGGTTAATGAACCAGCAACTTGGAGTAGTTTTTCAGGAGCATTAGCAAAAAAAACAAAAGATAGAAAGTCTATTCCATCTGAAAGGGGTACAAGGTATTTTGGACCATCTAAAATGAATTTTATTAATTTACTAAAACACTCTCTTTCAATCATTGCAGTTTTTAAAACAACTTTACTAATTAGATCTATATTATTCTTAATTGCGTATTTATTTTTAGTAATAGGAAAAATATCAGTTATTACATTGATACCAGTTGTTGGAGTTGTTATTATGATGTTCTCTGTTGTTATTTTATCAAATAGAGAAAATATGTCAGAATTTAATAACTCTTTAGAAAATATTAAAGAGACAGAAAAATTAAAATGAAAGATATTTTTCCACAAGGGTCTGCTTGGATTGATGGAAAATTTGTTAAACTTTCAGAAGCAAGAATACCAATTTTAGACTGGGGCCTTCTTAGATCTGACGCCACATATGATGTAGTTCATGTCTGGAAAGGAAATTTTTTTCAATTAGACAAACATATTGATCGTTTTTTTAAATCAACTGAAAAACTTCGTATGCCATGTAAATTAAAGCGTGATGAATTAAAAAAAATTTTAGCAGGATGTGTTAAAAATGCTAATCTTGATAATGCTTATGTTGAAATGATTCAAACTCGAGGAATGTCACCTGGATTTGTTAGGGATCCTCGTAAAGCAACTCCTCGTGTTATGGCATTTGCGGTTCCTTTTGGATGGATACTTAAGCCAGAAGATTTTGAAATAGGTTTAGATGTATTTTTAACTGATATTAAAAGAATACCACCAAGCTCAGTCGATCCAACAATCAAGAATTATCATTGGATGGATTTAGTTACAGGAATGTTGGATGCATATGAACATGGTCATCAAACTGCAATATTAGTTGACGAAAACAATAATATTTCAGAGGGTCCAGGTTTTAATATTTTCTCCGTTGATCAATCAGGAATAAGCACACCTGACCACGGGGTATTAGAGGGCATAACAAGACAGACGGTTATTAATTTATCAAAAGAGCTAGAATTAGAAGTGAATGCAAAACCTATATCAATTGAAATGCTAAAATCATCTGATGAATTGTTTGCAACTTCAACTGCTGGAGGCGTTATGCCTATTACAAAAATTAGTGGTAAAAAAATTGGCTCAGGAAAAGTAGGTAATATTACAAGACAAATCCATAAGCTTTATTGGGAAAAACATTCTGATCCTGATTGGACGTTATCTGTAGAAGATCTTCTTAAATAACCTTTATTACTGGTAATGAATGGAAGTCTGCAGTATCTATCTTCGAAGAGTGATCTCTCCTCATGTTCCACTTCTTATTAACACCGGCACTAGCTAAACTTAATGTTGATCGCCCATATCTGTGATTTGTACTATCAATAGACCGCATTAAGCCTTTAATTTTCTCATCTTTTTCTGAAGAGAATAAATTTTTACTACCATCTGAACTAGTTAAGCCGGTTAAAGTTATTCCTGCTTTTTGATATTTGTATCCGTTAATAAAAATTTCATTTAATGCAGCTAAGGCAGTTTTAACTATTTCAATACTATTATTAGTGGCTATTGGGAAATCTATAGTTTTAGTATTAGAGTAATACACATCTCTATTTTGAAAAGGACTTGTTCTAACAGATACTATTATTGATTTTGCAATCAAAGACTCTGACCTAATTTTTTCTGAAGCATTCAAACAATAACTTGCAACTGCTTCTTGTAGTTCTTGAAATTTTTCAACCCTAGAACCAAATGATCTTGATACTACACAGCTTTTTCTTTTTGAAGTTTTGGTTTCCAATGGAATACAGGGAATACCTCTAAGTTCTAATGCAGTTCTAGAACTTAAAACATTAGAACTTTTTTTAATCCAAGTGTTTGACATATTCTTTAACTGTTTAGCATTGTAAATTCCATTTTGATTATAAAATTTTGTCATCTGCTTACCAACTCCCCATATATCATTGATATCTATTTTTTCTAATAGTGGATCTATATTTTCAATACCTATTAAGTTGGTTACACCAGATTGCTTTTTCTTAGCTATATAATTTGCAATTTTGCTGAGAGTTTTTGTTTTTGCAATACCAATACTCGTTGGTATGCCTGTCCATTGTAAAACAATATTTCTAACTTCTTTTCCAACATCTTCAACTTCATTATCTGGATAATTAGTTAAGTCTAAAAAAGCTTCATCAATAGAATATATTTCTAATACTGGATTAAATCTTTTTAAAGTTCTCATTACTCTTCTAGATAAATCTCCATACAAAGAATAGTTTGAAGAAAATACATAAACTTTATTTCTAAGTATTATATCTTTGGCTTTGAAATAAGGTTCTCCCATTTTAATACCAAGAGCTTTTGCTTCAGTTGATCTTGATATAATACAACCATCATTGTTAGATAAAACGACTACAGGTTTATTTCTAATTTTAGGATTAAATAATCTTTCACAAGAAACATAAAATGAATTACAATCTACTAGTGCTATCTTTTTAGTATGTTGAATGGATGACATAAGTCACAACCCCCCAAATGAATACTTCAGATTCGTCCCCAATAATTATTTTATCTTCAATATTTTTTGAACCAGATGTTAAAAATTGACCTTCCTTAGATCTAACAAAACTTTTAACAACTAACTCATCATGAACATTTGCAACTACTGTTGAAAAATTTTTAGGTTTTAAACTTCTATCAATAACCAATAGGTCACCATCATAAATACCAACATCAGTCATTGATTTCCCTTGAACTCTAATGATGAAAGTAGCTGGAACATTTTTGATTAAGTGAACATTAAGATCTACATCTTCTTCAATGTAGTCTGTTGCAGGAGAAGGAAAGCCAGCACCTGCTTTATGTAGATAAAAGGGTATAGTTAGTTTCATGTTCTTATTTTGTTCTTATTTATAGACCAGTTATACAGTACACGCAAGGAGTTGTATTTTGAGTCTGTAACTGAATCAAAGGTGAATCAAAACGTGAACATCCAAACTACATTTTGTGCCCTTGTGGATAACTTCAACCAGAGATAGTTTAGACATCACATTAAAATGAAAAAAATTCTATCGACTATAATTTTTGGTTTAATTATAACCTCTAAAGGTATGGCTTATGAAGAGGCGAGCTATGAAGTAGTGAAAAAAAATGAAATTTATGAAATTAGAAAATATTCTGATCGTTTAGCCATTGAAACAGAAATATCAAATCAAGGTAACAGTTTTAGAAAATTATTTAACTACATTTCTGGAAATAATGAAAATAACGAAGAGATTAAGATGACAACACCCGTCACTCAAGTAGAAAAAAAAGGAAGCATGACTATGCAATTTTATTTGCCTTCAAGATTTAATAAAGACAACATACCAAGTCCATCTAATTCAGATGTAAAGATTTTAAGTATTAAGGGTGGTTATTATGCTGTTATTATATATTCAGGACGAGCTTCTGATAAAAATTTTATTAAGCATAAAAATATTTTAGAAAATGAATTAATAAAAAATGATATATCAATCTTGGGTCCACCTATTAAAGCAACTTACAATAGTCCTTTCACATTACCTTTGCTCAGAAGAAATGAAGTAATGTTTGAGGTTAATATAAAAAATAAAGGAGATGCATAAATGAAAAAACTAAAATGTCATTGTGGAGAAGTAGAAGCCGAGATTTATATAGAGGGTGATTTGGCAAAAATAATAAAATGTAACTGCTCAATTTGTAAAAGAAGAAATGCAGTTATGAGTATGGTTAAAAATGAATATTTTAAGATTGTTAAAGGTGAAGATAAATTAAAACTTTATCAATTTCATTCAGAAGTTGCAAAGCACTATTTCTGTTCTAACTGTGGGATTTATACTCATCACAATCCGAGAGCTAATCCAGCTATGACAGGATTTAATGTAGGCTGTATTGATGAAATAAACACTTTTGATTTAAAAGACGTTGCTGTAAATGATGGTCAAAACCATCCTCTTGATAAAAGATAATTTTTTATGCAACAAGGTAACGATTGTTTTATTAAAGTGAAAAAAGATTGTCTTAAATTTATCTCTTCTCAAGAAACAAAGAGAGATAAATTTAGAAATAAAGATAAGATGATTAAATCTTATTTAATACCAGTAAGCTTTTGGATATCAAAAAAAGCGAATAAAAAAAAACCATTAATAATTGGTTTGGCAGGTGGACAGGGTTCAGGCAAAACAACTATTTCGTCAATTTTAACTCTAATATTACAAAAGTATTTTAAATTAAATGTTTTTAAAGTTTCAATTGATGATTTTTATAAGACAAGAAAGGATAGAAAACTATTATCTAAAAATAAGCATCCTTTACTAATGACAAGAGGAGTACCAGGAACTCATGACGTAGAATTAATGTTAAATTTTTTTAAAAAAGTTAAGTTAAAGAGTTTTAAAAAATTAACAGTTCCTAAGTTTAATAAAGCAATAGATGATCGTTGTAAAAAAAGCTTATGGTTTAAACTTAAATCTAAACCTGACGTGGTAATTTTTGAAGGTTGGTGCGTTGGTGCTAAAGCGCAAACAAACAAACAGCTGAAAATACCAATTAATTCACTTGAGAGGGTTTATGACCAAGATATTAAATGGAGATCTCACGTTAATAACCAATTGAAAACAAAATATAAGACATTATTTAAACAGCTAGATGGATTACTTTATTTGAAGGCTAAAAATTTTGATATATTAAGAAATTGGAGATTAAAACAAGAGAGAAAACTTTGGGTGCAAACAAAAGATAAAAAGAACTTGAAGATTATGAATAGTGGAGATGTAATAAACTTTATGCAAACTTATCAAAGAATTACTCAACAAATGTTTAAAGATGCTATAAAAAGCTCATCTATAATTATGAATTTAAATAGCAACCATCAGATAGAAAAAATAAGATTTAAAAAATAATGAAAAAAATACTTTTAATCTTATTTTCAGTTTTCTTTTTAAGTCAAAAGGTTATGGCTGTAACTTTATTTGAAGCACTTACTGAAACTTATAAGAGTAATACGGAACTAAATGCTGAGAGAAAAAATATTAGCGTTTCAGAAGAAGATTTAAAAATTTCAAAAGGTAACTACTTGCCCACAATCACAATTTCTGGAAGCAAGAGTCAAGAAAACACAAATAAGCTTACTAATAGGGCTGGAGTTGACCAGTCGGTTAATGATGTTAACCCCTCTAATCAATCTATAAAAATTGAACAAACATTAATAGACTTTGGCAGAAATGCTAATGTCAAAAAAAATGAAATTGGAATTAACCTGGCAAATGTAAAGTTATTAAAAAAAGAGCAAGAAGTTTTATTTAAAGCAATAGAAGCTTTTTCAGGATTAATATTGGCTAATGAAAAATTAAAAATTAATCAAAGCAATCTTAATTTGTTAGAACGACAAGTTGAAACTAATAGAGCCAGACTAGAAAGAGGCCAAATTACCCTATCCGATCTGGCTCAATCTGAGTCATCATTAGCTGGTGCACAAGCAAATTTTATTCAATCTCAAAATGAAATTATAACTAGCAAACTAAACTATGAAAATGTTATTGGACTAATTTCAGATATAAATAGTTTAAATAATAATTTTGATATTGAACTTAAGCTTCCAAAGAATTTGAGTGAAGCGATTGATATTTCAAAAAAATATAATCCAGAATTAATTATAGCAAAGTTAGAATATGAGCAATCGGAAAAAGATACACTTATTTCACGATCAGACTTATCACCTTCTGCTACACTTTCTTATGAAAATTCTAGATCTCAAGACTTGAGCTCATCATATGATGAGAGTAATAAAAATACTTTAAAGGCAACAGTTACTTGGCCAATATACTCAGGTGGAAAAAATAGAGCCTCATTAAATAAAAATCGAAATCTGCAAAACAGAAAAAAATTATTATTAAATAGTGTCATAAAAAACAATAATAGCAACGTAGCAATCTCATGGTCTACACTTCAGTCTTCAAAAAGTTTATTAAATTCTGTAAAGTCTCAAGTTAAGGCAGCCGAAATTGCGAATGAAGGAATAACAGTTGAGTATGAATCGGGACTTGGAAGATCCACCCTAGATGTTATTCAATCTAATTCTATTTTACTTAATTCTAGAATCGCTTTAGCAAATTCAGAAAGAAACTACCTGCTTGCTAAATTCAATGTACTAAAGTCTATTGGTCAATTAAATAGCAGCCATCTAAAACTCAAGTAATACAGCCAATTTTTTTATTAAATAAATTAACTGTTGATAATAAGAACAAAATGTGTACATTTAGAACACGATTCGAACACTAATTATTTAATAAAAAAGGCATAAAATGACTAAAAATAACCTAAAAGTAGTAAAAACTACAAAAGCACAACAATCAGAAGGCAGCGAAAAAAATAAAGCACTAGATGCTGCAATAGCACAAATTACCGATAACTTTGGAAAAGGTTCTGTCATGAAACTTGGCCAAAGAAGAGCAATGGATGTTGAATCAGTATCAACAGGTTCTTTAAGTTTAGATGTAGCACTTGGAATAGGTGGATTACCTAAAGGAAGAGTTGTTGAAGTTTATGGACCAGAATCATCTGGAAAAACGACCTTAGCTTTGCAAGTAGTGGCAGAAGCTCAAAAAACAGGTGGAATATGTGCATTTATAGATGCAGAACATGCTTTAGACCCAGTTTATGCAAAAAAACTTGGTGTAGATACTGAGGAATTATTAATTTCACAACCAGACACAGGTGAGCAAGCATTAGAAATAGCTGATACATTAGTTAAATCAGGTTCTATTTCTGTAATTGTTGTCGATTCTGTTGCCGCATTAACGCCTAGAGCAGAAATTGAAGGAGAGATGGGAGATCACCATGTTGGACTTCAATCAAGATTAATGAGTCAGGCCTTAAGAAAGTTAACAGGTTCAATCTCAAGTACAAATACTATGATGATTTTCATTAACCAAATTAGAATGAAAATTGGAGTAATGTTTGGAAGTCCAGAAACTACTTCAGGTGGAAATGCACTTAAGTTTTATTCATCTGTAAGAATGGATATTAGGAGAATTGGTGCAATTAAAAATGGTGATGAGATTATTGGTAACTCAACAAGAGTTAAGGTAGTTAAAAATAAAGTAGCACCCCCATTTAAAGTTGTAGAATTTGACCTTATGTATGGAAAAGGCATTAGCAAAGTTGGTGAGCTAGTCGATCTTGGAGCAAAAGCTGGAATAGTTGAAAAATCTGGTGCTTGGTATGCATATAAAGGTGAAAAAATTGGACAGGGTAGAGAAAATGCTAAAATCTTCCTAGAAGAAAACTCTAAAATTGCTGCAGAAATTGAAATGGCAATAAGAGAAAAAGCTGGAGTAATAGCAAAAAA
>Ga0209632_10004974_pt1 | contig 11629 bp, 8 predicted proteins | sample COG_10_FD_184754 | JGI IMG/M metagenome (GOLD analysis project Ga0209632, IMG submission 184754) | Pelagic Microbial community sample from North Sea - COGITO 998_met_10 (SPAdes) (version 2) | ecosystem: Environmental > Aquatic > Marine > Neritic zone/Coastal water | place: Helgoland, sampling...
ATATCTTGTGACCACTAATACTTATTAAATCTATTCTTTTATTTTTTAATGTATCTAGTTCTTTACCAAAGCCTTGAGCTCCATCTACATGAAAGAAACAATCATTATTTTCAATTACTTTACAAATTTCTTCAATAGGCTGAATGATACCAGTTTCATTATTCACATGCATAATAGAAACTAACAATGTTTCTTCTTTAAGTTTTTTTTGAATATCTTTAGGATTAACTCTTCCTGATTTATCTACAGGTAAGACATCTACTTCAAAGCCTAATTTTTTTAATTCTTCAATAGGTTCTAATACAGCCTTATGTTCTATAGTAGATGTTATAATATGTTTTTTATTATTTTTAATTCCAAACTCTTTTAGTCCAAGGATTGCAATATTGTTACTTTCAGTTGCACCAGATGTAAAAATTATTTCATTTCTTGAGGCATCTACTAAGCTCACAATATTATCTCTTGCCTCTTGAACAGCTTTTTTTGCAGTAGATCCAAACTCATGTGTGTGTGATCCCTCATTGCCAAAATCTATTGTTAAATATTGGGTAAGTTTTTCTACAACCTCAGGTTCAATCGGGGATGTTGCATTGCAATCTAAATAAATACTCATAAAAAGTATGTTGATTTTTGTTTATTGTATGTTAGAAAAATAACATACATATAAATATTAATCTATTAATTAATTAGTTCTTATGAGTTTAAATGTCCACAAATTTGCAGCAATCAAAGGAAGACAATCTGGTGATGATTATTTTACCGTTGTTTGTGAAATGTCAATTATACCAAGATTGTTTTTATTTAATGAAGCAACTATTCCAACAGAACTTAGAGCTCAAAGACATATAAATAAAACTCGTATTCCAGAGATGGCAAGATACATGGTGGATAACCCAAAAAACTATATTTTTTCAGCCTTAACAGCTTCAATTGATGGCAATATAAGCTTCAAGCCCCTTAAACTTAACGGCAAAGACAGTGAAATTGGTGAACTAGAAATAGCAGGGGATGCAAAACTAATGATTAATGATGGACAGCATAGAAGAGCAGCGATTGAAAAAGCATTAACTGAAAATCCAGATTTAGCGAATGATACAATTTCAGTAGTATTTTTTAAAGACAAGGGTTTAAAAAAATCTCAACAGATGTTTTCTGATTTAAACCGTCATGCAATAAGACCTGCAACATCTATTGCAAGATTGTATGATCACCGAGACCCTATTGCAGAGGTTATTCGAAGAGTAGTTTATGAAACTGAAGTATTTAAAGGTGTAGTTGAAATGGAACGATCGAATATTGCAGAGAGATCATCAAAATTATTCCCTTTCTCAGGAATTTATTCTGCATCTAAATATTTAATTAATTTAGAGGATAAGAAAAAAATTGAACAGATTGTTACTTTAGTGAGTTCTTTTTGGGATAATGTTGGGCAACAATTTGATCAGTGGCGTGGTGTTAGAATTGGCAATATTTCAGCAACAGAAGTTAGAAGGGATTATATTCATACTCATGTAGTCATGTTACAAGCCTTAGGTATTGCTGGTAAAGATTTAATTAAAGCAAACCCTACTAATTGGAAAGCAAAATTAAAAAATTTAAAGAAAATTGATTGGTTAAAAAGTAATCCTATTTGGGATCGACGTGTATTAAATAATGGAAGAGTGGTTAAAAATTCAAATAGTATAGTTTTAGCATCAAACGTAATTAAAAAAGCTTTAGGAGTTACATTAAACGTAAATGAAAAAGCATTAGAAAGTAAATTTAAAAAAAATGGAAAATAAAAAGAAATCTTTTTTTGATGAAGTTGGTTTTAAACCAACAATTAACAAATTAGTTGATTTAATTGCAAAATTATATTTAGAAGATGAGAACCCTTGGGTAGTAGGTTATTCTGGTGGAAAAGATAGCTCTGCTTGTCTCCAATTAATGTGGAGAGTTTTAGAAAAAATTAAATCAGAAAATAAAACTATTAAACCTTTATATGTAATTACTACAGACACTTTGGTTGAAAACCCAATTGTTGCAACATGGGTTAAATCTTCACTTGATTTGTTAAGAGATAAAGCCAAAGATAATGGACTGCCTATTTTTCCATCATTATTAACTCCCAATATAGAAGAAACTTTTTGGGTTAATTTAATTGGTAAAGGTTATCCCGCACCTAATACAAAGTTTAGATGGTGTACGGAACGTATGAAAATTAGACCGAGTGATAGATTTTTAAGAAAATTATCTAATGAAAGTGGTGAAGCAGTAATAGTATTAGGAACTCGTAAAGCAGAAAGCTCTAATAGAGCGCAATCTATTTCTAGATTTGAAAAAGAGGCTACACGACAAAATTTTCAACCTCATGTAAATTTATCAAATGTCTCTTCATTTCTACCTATTAAAGATTGGACTAACGATGATGTTTGGCTGTATTTGCTTCAAGACCAGTCTCCATGGGGCATAAATAATAAAGATCTTTTAACTATGTATCAGGGAGCAACTGATGGGGGTGAATGTCCATTAGTTGTTGATACATCTACCCCTTCTTGTGGGGATAGTCGATTTGGTTGTTGGGTTTGTACGCTCGTTAAACAAGATAAATCAATGTCGGCAATGGTTCAAAACGATTCTGAGAAATCATGGATGGAACCCTTACTGCAATTGAGAAATGATTTAACAGAAAAAGATTTTGAAAAAAGGGACTTTAGAAGATTAGCAGGTCATGTGCAGTTAATGCCTAATGATGATGAACGAACGGTACCTGGTCCCTATACTAAAAGCACAAGAAAAAACTGGTTAGAAAAATTATTGCAAGCACAAAATAAAATAAGACAAAATAAAAAATTACCAGAAGAACTTAAAAAGATAGAATTGATAACCCAGGCAGAGTTAGATCAAATAAGAAAAATTTGGTTTTATGAAAAGTTAGAAACAGATGATGTCTTACCTTCTATTTGTGAAAAAGAAGCTAAGGGCGAGTATCATTTTGAAGCTTTAGAAGACAGTCATGTATTTAATCATGAAATATTACAACTTTTAAAAGATACCTGTGGTGATGATGAAATGATTTTTGAAATTGCAAGAGGTTTATTAGAAGTTGAACGAAAACATTTTAAGAGTAATAGACGAACAGGTTTATTTGATGAATTCGAAAACATTTTCAAAAAATCTTTTTACAAAGATAAAACAGATGCAATTGAATACGCTAAAGAAAAAAGAAAAATTAAATCTCAAGGTGAAAAACAATTACCTTTAATAAATAATTAATGATTTTCGAAAATTTACTTATTAATAATTTTGGTGTCTACAGTGGTAAGCAAAATTTTGACCTATCTACTAAAGAAAAAAAACCAGTTATCTTAATTGGTGCTTTAAATGGAAGTGGTAAAACAACTTTTTTACAAGCAATTGACTTTGTCTTGTACGGAAAGTTTTCTAACTTTTTCTATTCACAAAAATTATCGTATGAAAATTTTTTAAAAAAAAATATTAATAAAAATAATTACGATGAGGGTGCACAGGTTGAATTAATATTTTTTAGAAAATACAAAGGCAAAAACGAAAAATTTAAAATTTCAAGAAATTGGAAAGCCATTGGAAAAAAGATAAAGGAAGAATTTTTTGTATTTATTGATGATGTATATGATGAGGATATTACTAAAGATTGGGATAATTTTGTTGACCAAATCTTACCTTCCAGAGTTGCTTCATTATTCTTCTTTGATGGTGAAAAAATTGAACAACTAGCAGATCTTGAACAATCTAAGGGTGTACTAAAGAAAGCAATTAATTCGTTATTAGGTTTGGAAATTGTTGATCAATTAAATACTGATGTTGATGAGTTTCAAAAACGATCAGTATTACAATTAAAAACAGATGATGAGAAAAAAAAAATAAATAAACTTAAGAAAGAAGTGGATGGATTTGAGGATAGAATAAAAGAAATTGATGAAAGCATCGTTAAGGTAGAGGATGAATTAGCAAAAAAGGCTTATGATATAAGGGAATTAAACGTTGAATTGTCTCAAAAAGGAATTTCATATTATGAAAAAAAGCAAGAATATGAAAAAGAATTACAGGTTATAGATGAAAAGAGAAACGAAATTAGTGATGAATTAGTTAAACTAGCATCAGGAGACTTACCATTATTAGTTGTCAAAAAAGAGTTAGCAGTAATGGTAGAGCAAAGTAAATCATTACTTGAAAACCAAAACAAAACAGACAGTCAAAAAAAAACAAATGATTTAATTGATAGTATTAGTTCTTTTGTACTTAAGAATTCAAAAGATGATAAATTTACTAAAAATTTTGAAAAGTTTGTAAGTGATAAAAAGATTAATGAAACTACAATTTTAGATAATGAAAATTTATTACCTAATTTAAATTATCAGGATCTTAATTCATTATTAAATCACAATTTAGATAATGCTGAAAAGGATATTAAGAAAAAAATAAATACTATTAATAAGTTAGAAGAAGAATACGAAAAAATTTCACAACTAATCAATAAAATACCAACTGACGATGAAATTAAACCGTTAATTAATAAACTTAAAGAACATAAAAAAGATGAAGCAAAATTAACAACTAAAAAGAATATTCTTGACGAACAACGAGGTCAAATTAATGGACCCTTAATAAAAATTAATATTGAACTTAAAAAAGAATATGAAAAGAAAACGTCACAGGATTTGGTTAATTTGGATAAAAAAAGATTTGTTGATTATTCAGTTAGAATAAAAGATGTCTTAAGTACTTTTCATGTTAAGGCATTAGATTTTCATATTAAAAGATTAGAAAAATTAATATTAGAATGCTTTAAAAGCTTACATAGAAAAAAAGATTTTATAAAATCAATCAAAATAGATACCAGTACTTTTGACCTTCAAATATTTGAAGCTAAGAATGTCCAAGTTGACACAGATATATTATCAGCAGGGGAGAGACAATTACTTGCTGTTGCAATTTTATGGGGATTAGCTAAAGCCTCTAGTAGTGCAGCCCCAACTGTAATTGATACACCTTTAGGTAGATTAGATTCTGAACACCGTTTAAATTTAGTAGAACAATATTTTCCAACAGCTTCGAAACAAGTTATTTTATTATCAACTGATGAAGAGATTAATCAAAAATATCACAAATATATGAAACCTTATTTAGCAAGGTCATATAAAATTGAATATGATGAAAAAATAAATGGTAGCAAATCAACTCTAGGATATTTTTTTTAATGGACTTTTATATTGATCAATTAAGAACCTCTACGCATCTAAAAAATATATTAACTAGAGTCAGATCTAGAACTGGTATTCAAAACATGAATGTCATTTGTAGATGGGGATTTTGTCTTTCATTAAAACAGACCTCTTTACCAAGAGATATTGATGAAAAACTAGATGGTGTCACAATTGATTATGATACCTTTGCTGGTAAAAATAAGATTATCTACACTCAACTATTAGTAAACAATATGGTTAAACATAATGTAGAAATTACACGAAGAAGTCTGGCAAAATACCTTAATTCTCACGTAAATAGAGGAATTAACATCATTTATAATAATAAGTTAAAAAGTATTACAGGCCTACTACTATTAACAAAACAGTAAAAATGAATTCCATAAAGATCTTTATTAAAAAAAAAATCTTAACGTCTTTTAATAACCCAATACTAAAAAATAAATTATCAACAAACTTAAGAGATATAGAATTACCTGTAAGGGCTTTGAATTCATTGATCAATCAAAATGTCAATACAATTAATGATTTGATAGTGCACACAGAAGGTGAACTCAAGAGGTTTCCCAATATGGGGCAAAAGTCAATTGATGATATTAAACAAATGTTAGATCACTATTCATTATATCTTGGAATGGAAATTGTAGATTTAAATAATGAGGCTAATATAGAAACAATTAACTCAATTGAAGTTAAAGAAGAAAATAAATTAATTGAATTATCAGAACAAAAAATTATTGAAATAATAAAAGAATTTGATGAAACAACTTTATCTGTAAGGTCTAAAAATGTTTTATTAAATTTAAACTGTACAAACATTGGGGATATTATTTTTTTATCAAGACAGTCATTATTTGATAATAATAACTTGGGTAAAAAGTCAGTAGATGAAATTGAAGAGTATATAAATAATTTAGATTTAAATTTTGGAGATATTATTGAACCTTGGAATAAGGATATTGTAAAGCAATTAAGAGAAAACTTAATTGGCAAGATATCAGATGAGGCTAGACAAGAACTTATTAAAAAAAATCAATATCTTGAAGTTGAATTAAAAAAAATTTTAGAAGAATGCATTAAAACATCTCAAAAAGATCAAAGTATAAAAGATAGAATTATAGATGTAATAATTAATAGATTTGGCCTAGATGGTTCTCCGGCAAAAACTTTAGAAATTATTGGTAAAAAATATAATGTTACAAGAGAGAGAATAAGACAAAATCAAGAATTTGGTTTAAGAAAGTTAAGAACACGCAAACCTTTTACACCTATATTAGATAAAATATTTGAAGAACTTTCAAAAGCATTGCCTGTAACAGAAATAGAATTTAATAGAATTTTAAAAGAAAAAAAACTCACTTTAGTTGAATGGGATTTTAAAGGACTTCAGGACTTTTATGAAAATTTAGGTATAAAGACTGATTTTTATGTTTCAAAAATTAATAAACTTAGAGTTATTACAAAAGTGGGTATTGATAATATTTTTAGACAAGTAATGGTAAATATTAATAAAAAAATCTCAAATACTGGTTTATTATCGTTATCAGAGTGTTTAGATTTTAAAGAAGTTTACTTAAACGACTTAAAGAGAGAAACAATTAAAAAATTTATTCAAACAAAACCAATTTTTACATGGCTGGATGAAGAACAAGAGTGGTTTACATTTTATGCTAAAAGAAATCGATTATCTAATCTAATTACTAAAGCAGCCACAGGGTCTTTAAGTGTTGACATAGATAACCTTTTTAAAAAAATTAAAAATTTTCATAGGTTGGAAAATGTTAAATATAGTGTGGATATTTTCATATCATTTTGCAAAAAATCTTTTGATTGTGAAATAAAAGATAATGAAATTTTATTCAGCTCACCTAAGTCAAAGATATCTGATTATCATGGCTATCAAGGAAATGTAATATCTCCCAATGAACAAAAAATTGTTGATATATTTAATAAATTTGGTCCAATTCTTAATTGGTGGGATTTAAAAGAATTATCCACTAGCGCCAATGTTAAAGATGATTCACTAAATATGATACTACAATTTTCAGTTTTGTTTCAAAGAATTGATAGAGCAACTTATATTTTATCTAACAACAAGTCTGATTTAAAAAATATTAAAACATTAAAAATAGATATTTCAAATGAATCTTACTATCCAGAAGATTGTGAATTTATAGAGAAGGAGCATGCATATATAGAAGTTTTTGATTTTGGAGTCTTCAAGTATAATTTAAACTATCCTAGACCACTTAGAAAAGTTATGGATTTATATCAAGGGGTTAAGATTGAAAATAAAGTTTATATTGTTAGCTAAAAATTATTTTAATAATTTATATAGTGTATCAAAAAATTTTACTATAGTTGAAGGTGTAGTGCCTTCAAGTTTTTCTAAAATTTTATTATAACCGCCAAATGCATATTCATGCAATTCTTTGAGTCCACTTTCACTTAATTTTGTATCTGTATTATGATCAAGTGCAGTATTTAACTGGCTGCTTATTTGTACTTTATCCTGATTATTTTTATTAGTTAATTTATTTAGATATAAACCAATTATAAAATCTGAAGCTTTTGAATTTTTTAAATTTATTGTCCATTTATCTGTTATATCACTAGTATCATAGTTTGAAGTCTCATCTTTGACTTCATTCTTTAACCCTACCAACAAGCATATATAAAATAAATCAAGCTTATCTGAAAAAGGAGAAAATGAATTTTGAGAATTTGCAGAATTATTTTTTTTTATAGCGTCCCAAAATTTATTCATATCTATGAAATCTTCATTAGACCTGTGCTTACTTATAAAATGAAATCGTTGCATTTTTATTTTGTAACCCCAGTAAATTTATTAAAAAAATTATGATCATAAGCCACAACACCAGTCTCAAATTCATTAATATCAATCCTATGTTCTTCAGCAAGAGCAATCATGTGTTTAGAAGCTTCACTTTTATTAAATACTGTAATTAAATTTATATTATTAGCTAATTCTCTTTGTAGAATTTCAGCAAATTGTTCTTTTTCTACATCGAAAATGAAACCTATATATTGGCCAGAATGATCTTTAATTAAACCTTTAGCTATTTCAGATCTTCCTATTGCATCTAGGGCAGTTACAGGACTGTCAACTATCAGTGGAAACTTTAGGTTTGATTTATTTAACAAATTAATCAAAAATAAATATGCTATTCTAGCCATTTGACCCCTAGATGCACCTGATCTCTTATTACCTTCCGGCGTAATTAGAGTAATCTTATTTTTAATGCTTTCGACATAAATTTCCTCCAATGGAAGGACTCTTTTTACTTCTTTATTAATATCTTCAATTATTTTTTTTGATATTTTGTCTAGTGAGTCTTTTTGAATTTCATTTAACCATTCTTTAAGTTTATTAATTTTTTTGGACTCTGTAACAGCCTTTGATCTTTTATTTATATCTTCTTCAAGATCAGATATTTTTTTATCTAAAGTTCTAATACTTTCGGTATTTGGTGGATCTTGTGGATTGTAAGGTTTGTTATAAATATTTTTTAACCAGTGCTCAATTTCATCTAATTCTAAAGTTGATTTAGCTTTATCGCTTGCCAATTTTTTTAATACATCATCATCAGTATTTTCATAAACTTGGTCAAATTCATTTTTGGCAATTTTTGCTTCTCGCTCATATTTAATCAAATTTTGATAAACATCATCAATATTTTCAATATTTTCAAAATTTTTAATAGCTGTTTTAATTGGATTAACAATAGCAATATTTTCCTCATCTAAAAAAAGTTTTTTACTATTTTTAATATTCTCTTGCATCTGGGGAGTCATATGATTTCCACACAAACATTCATCCGAATCTATTATCTCATCAAAAAATGCTTCTCCAACACCTTTGGGTATTCTTTTTTTAGTCAAATTATTTTCAAACAATTCCAATTCATCTTTTAGATTTTTATTTAAGCACATTGGATTCTTCAATCCACTATATGCTAATTCAAAAGCTTCTCTCAAAGTTTCATTTTTGTTATCTAAATTCTCTTTTGCTGAATTTATTTTATTTTTTATATCTGATTTTTCATTTGTTATTGCTTCTAATTTTTTTTCTATATCATCTATCTTTTTTATCAAATTAGATTTCTTTTCTTTTTGTTTTTCAGCTTTCTTTGAAACTTCTTGATAATGTTTTTTAATTTTCTCTAAATTAATTTCACTTTTTTCAAGCTCATTATCTTTTAATTTTCCTTGATTTTTTTTCCTAAATTCTTTTATAAAGCTTTCTAAACTATTTGAAATTTGATCTAAATAATCCAGTTTACATAATTTTTTAATTATTCGGTTTGTTTGTTGTTTGTCTGCTTCATACAAACTTTCAGTAAGCTCCAAGTCAAAAAATGTAATGTTGAGAAATTCAGGTGTTATAAATTCATTAATACTATCAGGAAGCAATAAACCTACTTCAAAGCCAGACCCATCTCCCTTAAATGTAGAGTAGTTTATCTCGTCATTGATATAATCAAATTCTACATTTACCCTATAGTTAATCTCGTTATTTAGTTTAAATCTTACCTCGAATAAACCTTCATTAATTTCAGGATTATCACTCTTGACCTCGTTAATATAATTTTTTATTTCGCTCTTATTTAATTTTTTATTAATGTCATAAAATGAGTTTCTCAATAAATTAAGTGTTGTTGTCTTTCCTTCACCACTTAACATTTGATATAAAGTAAAATTTCTTTTATTTTCAGGATCTTCAATATTAACAAGCACATCTGGAGTTTTGAATCCTTTATATTCCCAGCCTATAATTTTGAGTTCTTGAATTGTTTTACTCATTTTATTTTTTTTATAAGTTCTTCAATTATTAGATTTGTATCTAAATCTTTTTTACCTTCGTCTATTTGATTGAGCCATTTTATCAATATTTTAGAAATATTTTCATCTTCGTTAACTTTTTTGATTTGGTCAGATACTGATTCTATAATGCTTTTATCTAGGCTCATATGTGGCTTCTGTTATTTCCTTTAATTCTAAATATCTTCTATAATCTGAAGATTGTTCATTTTCCTGTTTTAAATCATCCTCGTCAAAAAAATCAACTATTATTGCTTTTTTTTCTGGGTTATCTTTATCTTTTCTTAGGACTCTTCCAATTCTTTGAATAAATTGCCTACCAATGGGTGTTGCAAAAAGAACTATAGTATTTAAATTTTGTATATCTATTCCTTGAGATAATTTTAGTACATTTATTATGCAATCAATTTTTTTATTAGAAAAATTTTCTAAATTTTGTTTATCAGCATCCTGAAAATGTGTCTTAACATTGATATATGGAATTAAGAAATTTAAGATATCTTTTCCATAAATAGTTTCATCTGCAAAAATAAAACTTCTATTTAATTTATCCTTAAGATAAATAATATTACTCTCAAATACTTCCAGTTTATTTCTAGCATTTTTTCTTACGTCAGAAATTTCAATATTTCTTTGTGCTTCTGCCTTATGTTTTAACCAACCTTCCTCAATACGACTTTTAAATCTTGTGTAAGCGTGTTTTATTTTTGCTTTTTCGTCATCGTAGAGCTTATAGGGGAGTGGAATTAAGCTTGACTGTACTAAAACTCCATCTTTAATAGCTTGAATCAGGCTATAGGTAAATATTGGTTCGTCACCACCACCCTGAATCTCTTTGAAAAGAGTTTTTTCTCTCTCCTTATTAAATGGTTCTCTTATTGTAGCGGATAACCCAAGTTTAAAGCCAAAATTATTTTGTTTTCCAATAACTTGTAGAGATATTTGTTCAGCAAATAGATCGTGAACTTCATCATGTATTATTAAAGTCTTACTTAAGTCAAATTTAGCTAAATTATCTAACAAATTTGGTAAGTTACTTTGACGTATAAGTAATAAATCCACCTCTGGTAAATTGAATCCCAATAAAAATGAATCTAATTCATTCCTATCTGAGCTTACTTCTAAAACATTAACAGATTTAGATATTTTTGACCTAGTCCAAATATTTATATTTTGTCTCCACTGCCTAATAAGGTCTGTACCTTTCATTTGAATAATAATCTTATTAATTTTTTCTTCATTAATTAGTTGAGTTATAATAGATAAAGCCGTTCTAGTTTTACCTGTACCAGTTGCCATCTCAAGGATACCCCATTTCGCTGCAATAAATTTTTCTCTAGCTTCTTTTTGAAATTCCCACTTTTGTTCTGTTACTACTAGGTAATCTTCTTTTTCTTCTAAGATCTCATCCATTCTTGTATTCGTTATCTTTGGCTTTATTAAAGATTCTAATTTTTTTCTATTTTCCTCTGAAATACTCTCACCTAAAGTTTTGTTATTTTCTTTATTAAATTTTGCGATCTCTTTTTTCAATTCTTTCTTTGAAATGGGCGCATAACTTG
>Ga0209632_10004984_pt1 | contig 11622 bp, 8 predicted proteins | sample COG_10_FD_184754 | JGI IMG/M metagenome (GOLD analysis project Ga0209632, IMG submission 184754) | Pelagic Microbial community sample from North Sea - COGITO 998_met_10 (SPAdes) (version 2) | ecosystem: Environmental > Aquatic > Marine > Neritic zone/Coastal water | place: Helgoland, sampling...
ATTCTTTGCCACTGGTTTTCGATTCTAACCTTACTGACTGGGCGATTTAGAAACCCGGAAATGTTCGCTCTGTTTTGAACTATCAGAAAAGCAACACAAGCCAATACCCCTGCTAGTGCGCAGAGCCCCCGTTTGCCAGATGACTTAGGCTTAAGCGGTTGATCTCTCGAATTGGAATTGCGGCGCGTTGAATGTATCCCGCTTCCAGTTCTAATAGCTCTGTTTGTAGTTGCCATCTTCTTAGTTCGCCGCTTGCTCTAGCTCTAATACGGTTAATAATAAATCGTCAAAATCGATCCCAGACTTCTTTGCTGCTACAGGCACAAAACTGTGGTCAGTCATTCCAGGAATCGTATTTAATTCCAGCAGGTAGAACTCACCACTTTCATCCTGCATAACATCTACCCTAGCCAAGCCCTTACAATCCAGACTTGCATAAGCAGCGCGAACCAATTTATTGAGCTCTTTCCGCTTCTCGTCATTCAGCGGCGCTGGGCAAATAATTTCTGTATCTTCATCGACATATTTTGCATCGAAGTCAAAAAAGTCCCTCTTGGTGTTCAGCTGAACGGCCGGAAGCAATTGATCCTCAATCACACCCACTGAAAACTCTTTTCCGATAACACACTTCTCTGCCATTACCTCTGAATCAAATCCGCTAGCTATTTCAAACTGCTTCTTGAGACCTGCTGCATCTTTTACTATTGCTATTCCCAGACTCGATCCACCACTGACTGGCTTCACAACTATGACTTCAAATCTATCTATCAATGCCTGCCAATCGCTTGCCTCATTCAGCATGACAAAATCGGCCGTCTTCAACTCTAGGCGCTGCCAAATCAGCTTGCTCTTCGCCTTATCCATGGCTAACGCAGAGGCCAGCACACCGCTCCCGGTATACGGAATCTTCAAAACTTCTAGAAGACCCTGCATCGTTCCGTCTTCTCCGCCCTGACCGTGCAACATGATCAGCGCCAGATCTGGCTTTAAGCGTTCTAGGTCTGCGACAACGGAGTCGCTCACATCCAGAATACTCGCGTGTACGCCCAATCTCAGCAATCCCTGATAGACCGCATCGCCACTTAACAGGGAAATTTCGCGCTCTGCGGAGTTCCCGCCTTTCAGTACGACGACGTGTCCAGCATTTGCTATGATTTTCTCTCTATGTATCGTTCTCATTTCTCTATTTCTTGACCCTTAAATGCAAAAACCTTCTATGGAAATCAATCATTTATGCTTTAAAACCCAATTTGGCTAATTGTTTAGCTAAAGCGCCGACACTTCCTGCTCCCTGAGTTAAAATAATGTCCCCCGGCAGGACTAATTCACTTAGAATCCCCTGCACATCGGACTCGTCTTTTACATAAAAAGGATCAACTTTCCCACGCAATCTAATGCTTCGGCAGAGGCTTCTTGAGTCCGCGCTAGCGATTTTCTTCTCCCCTGCGGAGTACACCTCTAGCAGAAGCAAAACATCCGCCTCGCCAAGAACTTCGACGAAGTCCTCATAGAGATCCTTAGTGCGACTGTAGCGGTGTGGTTGATAGACCATAACCAATCGATTGTCTGGCCACCCATCACGCAGGGCTCGCAGAGTCGCGGCTACTTCGGTCGGATGATGCCCGTAGTCATCGATAAGCATGACCGTTCCTCCGTCCACGGCAAATTCACCCTGCACATCGAAACGACGACCTACTCCAGCAAAATTTTGGATACCGCTCTGGATATCCTTCGCCTTGATACCCTCGTCTGTTGCGATGGCAATTGCAGCAGTTGCATTCAGCGCGTTATGACGACCTGGCATATTCAGTTTGATCTTTAGCTTGTCCTTTGCTTCCTTGCGCTCCACTTCAAATCGGGTGATTTGTTGCTCCTGACTCAAATTAGTGATTCTGAAATCTGCGTCCGCAGCGAAGCCATAGGTGATTTTAGGTCTCGAGATGCGCGGTAGCAATTCGCGCACAACCGGATCATCGATGCACAACACAGCCAATCCGTAAAAAGGGAGATTGTGCAGGAAGTCGATGAAGTATTTTTTCAGGCTCTCAAAGTCACCACCGTAAGTACTCAGGTGATCGGCTTCGATGTTTGTCACAACGGCAACCATAGGCTGTAGATGCATGAAGGAGGCGTCGCTCTCGTCTGCCTCTGCAACCAAGTATCTACTCTCTCCCAATCGAGCATTGGTTCCAGCGCTATTCAGTAAACCTCCAATAACGAATGTAGGATCGAAACCCGCCTGTGCCAATACAGATGCTACGATGCTCGTGGTGGTGGTCTTCCCGTGCGTGCCGGCGATAGCGATCGAGTGACGGTAGCGCATCAACTCAGCTAACATCTCTGCGCGTGCGATCAATGGCTTAGACTCATTGATCGCCGCTTTAATTTCAGGATTACGCTCATCGATAGCGCTGGAATAGACAACTACATCGGCATTCTTAACATTCGCCGCGTCGTGCCCAATAAATATCTCAGCGCCCATGGATTCTAGGCGATCAGTATTCGGAGACTTCTTGAGGTCTGAGCCGCTGATTTTATAGCCCTGATTTAGCAATACTTCGGCGACACCGCACATGCCGGCGCCACCGATACCGACAAAATGCAGTCTATTGATGCGTCTCATCTCTGGAATAACATGTCGATTGGCTGCACTATGCATGGATTAACTCCAAACATCGGCACGCAATGATTTCATCCGCGTCCCGAATTGCTATGGATTTTGCCATATCGCTCATTTGCTGTAATTTGCCACGGTTTTCATCCAGATCCAGCAACAGCGCTTTTAGCGCAGGAACAGTCAAATCTTTTTCCTCCAGCAGGAGAGCGGCGCCGGCCTGGACCAACCAATTTGCGTTGTGTTTTTGCTGATGATCACTGTGATACGGATACGGAACCAATATAGAAGGTAAACCAGCCGCGGCAATCTCACTAACTGTGCTCGCGCCGGAACGGCAAATCACCAAATCAGCCCAAATATAGGCCGCTGCCATGTTACTGATAAACGGGAGCACGTCTATTCTCTTAGACAAAACCAAACCCCTGTCTCGATAAGCCTGCTGTGTTCTCTCAAGGGTACCATCACCTGTCTGATGACGCGTTGACGGACGATTTTCTTCTGGCCAATTAGCTAACAATTCTGGCACGACTTTGTTAATCGCCAACGCGCCTTGGCTTCCACCTAGGACTAGGATTTGTAACGGTCTAGAAGCCTCTTTAAGGCTTCTCGTTGACAGCGCGAGATCTGCAATTTCCTTGCGAATTGGGTTACCTGTATGAATGACCTTTTTGCTTTGCGAGAACGTATTCGGGAAGGCCTCAAATACTTGATTCGCAATCTTCGCCAACAATTTATTGGTAAAACCCGGCACCGCATTCTGCTCATGAATCACTAATTTACTGCCTGTTAATTTGGCTGCTAGGCCCCCAGGGCCTGAAACGAAACCTCCCATCCCCAGCACACAATCTGGCTTTACCTTTGAAAGTATTCGTATTGATTGAATTAGTGTCTGCGCTAACATGAAAGGTGCCGCTATCAGTCTAGCTATGCCCTTGCCTTTGAGGCCCTTCGCAGAAACGGCATGAATTCGAATCCCTGTTCCTTCAAGCAGTCTGTTTTCCATTCCCTGATGAGTGCCCATCCATTCTATTTGGATATTTTTCTCTTGCAATTTCTGCGCAATTGAAAGCGCTGGGAATACATGACCACCGGTTCCGGCGGCCATAATTAATACAGTTGTATTTTTAGCTGACACTTTTCCTAGCTACGCCTCACCAACATCATTAATCTTATTGTCGATTTCGTATTCAATGCGAACCAACAAGCCAATCATAAAGAAGCTCATGATCAGACTCGCACCTCCATAACTCATGAAGGGCAACGTCAAACCTTTTACAGGTAGCAAACTAATGCTCGCTCCAACATTGATCATCGCCTGACCGGCAAATAATAGTCCTAGACCGTAGGCAAAGAATGCTGCAAACAATTTGTTGTCTTGCTGCGCCTTCTGACCAATAGAGAAGGCTTTATAGATAAGCGCAGAAAACAGAAGTATCACCGTAGCCACACCAACCAAACCTAGCTCTTCACCGACGATGGCAAGCACGAAGTCATTGTGCGCCTCCGGCAGGAAGTAGAGCTTCTGTATGCTATTCCCGAGACCGACGCCAAACCATTCGCCACGGCCAAATGCCACCTGAGCCATCGCCTGTTGATAGCCACCATTAGTTACGTTTTCAACCGCCCAAGGATCTAGAAATGAGGTAATCCTATCGATTACATAAGGCTTCATGACCGCAAGCAAAGCTATTCCTCCCATGCATAGGGTCAACATCAATAAAATACGGTAAAGTTTTGCTCCCGCCAGAAAAATCATGCACAGCGCAGTAAGCGTAAGAATAACCATCGTTCCATGGTCAGGCTGGAAGTGAAATAGAGCCACGGCAATGCCAACAATTAGAAGCGGCTTACAAAATCCGGACCATTTTTCACGAACTTCATCTAACTGTCTCTCCAAAAATCCTGCGAGATAAACCACGATAAAAACTTTCGCCAACTCTGAAGGCTGAAGTTCGAAGAAGGCTAGGTCTATTCTTCTAGTACTTCCCTTAACCGACTCGCCTACGCCGGGGACAAGTACTAACACCAAGAGCACAAACGACACCATTAGCAAATACCAACTCCATGTACGCCAGGTCGTTATTGGAATATGAAGAGTTACAACTAAAACGAATATCCCTACAACAGAAAAAATTAATTGCCGCTTAAGGAAAAAGAACGGGTCAGAGTATTGACTGCTGGCTAGCTCGACAGAGGCGGATGTCATCATTAGCAAGCCGATAAATAGCAGCAAAAAAGTGAACAACAATATGCTATTCACTGCCCGCGGCTGGACCGGATTGATGAGTCTGTTAGTAGGCTCTATTGCCCTCGCCATGCTCATTGTAAAGTCTCCACTGACTTCATGAAAGCGAAGCCTCGATGCTGGAAATTCTCAAACATATCAAAGCTAGCACAAGCAGGTGAGAGCAACACCGCATCACCAGCAGTGGAATGCTGCAATGCGACTCGCGCGGCATCCTGCATATCACTTGCGAAATAGGTTTGAGTTTCTTTATCGAAATAGCTCGCCATTTCTGCCGCATCTTGCCCGATAAGAATCAGTACCTTGCCCCATTTATTCATCGCCGGCACTAGTGCGGAGAAATTTGCGCCCTTAGCGATACCGCCAGCAATCAACACTATATGCCCGGGAATATGTTCGCCCAGACCTTCAACAGCAGCCACAGTCGCACCAACATTCGTACCTTTAGAATCATTGTAAAAATCGACTCCCTCAATATTTGCCACCCACTGACAACGATGCGGCAATCCGGAGAACTCGGTGATCGCAGCCTTAATTGCGTTCATGTTTATGTCTATTGCCATGGCTAGTGCTACTGCCGCTAATACATTTAAAATATTGTGCTGACCAAAAACTTTTAATTCGTTTACCGAGACAATCTTTTCTAATTGATAGGCAATGTATTTGTCTTCACCTTCTTCGAGTAGACCCATGCCGTTGACGCCTGCCCGGCCGAATCCAAAGTCCCACACTGCTGCACCATTCTTTTCAAGCGGATAACTCTCTTTGACATCGCGGTTGATTACTACCTGCTTACAACCATTGAATATTCTTTGCTTCGCACGGTGATAGTCATCAATCCCTTCATATCTATCCATATGATCAGCACTAAAATTCAAAATAGTGGCAACCCTCGCCCCTAAGTTTTCTGTCGTTTCCAACTGGAAGCTCGATAATTCCAGCAAATACAGATCCTTTTCTCCCTCTGCGATCAAATCGAGGGCTGGCTTAAAGTTATCTCCATCTAGGTTACCGCCTAACCCAAAATTTTTACCTGCCTTTCCTAATATTTCCGCCAGCATAGCCACTACAGTACTCTTACCATTCGATCCCGTGACAGCAATGATTGGTGCGGCTACCTGCTTAGAAAAAATATCTATGTCTCCGGTAATAACAACACCGGCTTTCTTTGCCGCTTCTATCTCGGGACAGCGAATACTTAAGCCCGGACTAACGACTAACTGCTTCGCCGTTATAAATGTCTGTAAATTAAAATCACCTAATTCATACTCTACATCTGGATACAGCTCTTTCAATGCCGCAAGACCTGGTGGTTCGTCGCGGCTATCTACAACTTTGACTTTTTCACCCGCTTGAGCGAAATATTTCACACAAGACAGCCCCGTAGCACCCAGCCCAACAATCACGGTAAGACGGCTATCTAGATCAATCGTCATCTAGTCTAATTCCAATTGTCTGTGCAACTAATTGAACCTAGCGCAACTTCAATGTGGCTAAGCCAAACAACACCAACATGACTGTTATAATCCAGAATCGAACAATAACCCTTGGTTCAGGCCAGCCCTTCAATTCGAAATGGTGATGCAATGGAGCCATTTTAAAAACGCGCTTGCCAGTCAACTTAAACGAAGTCACTTGAATGATTACCGAGGCTGTCTCTGCTATGAATATCCCGCCCATAATAAAAAACACTATCTCGTGACGCGAGATGATCGCCATAACAGCAAGCGCTGCTCCTAACGCGAGCGCCCCAACGTCTCCCATGAAAATCTGCGCGGGATATGTGTTAAACCATAGAAACCCAAGGCCAGAACCCAATAGAGCTCCTGCGAAAATAACCAGCTCTCCGGAACCCACTACATAAGGAATATTTAAATAGGCTGAAAATTCTGTGTTGCCAGCCAGGTAGGCAATCACGCCGAGAGCGCCACCCACCATCACTGTCGGCAAAATTGCCAGACCATCGAGGCCGTCGGTTAGGTTCACCGCATTACTAAAACCCACAATAATGAAGCAACTGACTGCAATATAAAGAATACCGACATCGATAGACACATTTTTGAAAAAAGGAACAATATAGCTAATTTCAACTGCACTGAACGCGGTATAGTAAAGTGAAATAGCCGCTCCCAGACCAATGACGGTTTGCCAAAGGAGCTTCCATCGCGCAGACAATCCTGCCGAATTTTTTCTAAAAACTTTGCGGTAGTCGTCTACCCATCCAATTACACCGTAAAGCAAGGTAACCAATAGAGTCACCCATACATAATGATTCGATAGATCAGACCATAACAATGTGCTCAGTGCGATGCTAACAAGAATCAACACGCCTCCCATCGTAGGTGTGCCAGCCTTACTAAGGTGGGTCTGCGGGCCATCGTCACGTACGACTTGCCCGATTTGGTAATAGTTCAAGCGCCGAATCAAAGTAGGACCAATTAGCAAAGAGATACCAAGCGCCGTCAAGATGCTAAAAATTCCGCGTACGGTAATGTACTGAAGAACAGAAAAGCTATTATCGAATTGGATTAAGTAGTCTGACAACCAAACTAGCATTGTGTTTCTCCGTCAATCTTGAGAGCCGTGACAACCTCATCCATCTTTGCGCCACGAGAACCTTTAATAAGAACGGTCAGATCTGGATGCGTGACATCAATTAACGCCTCTATGAGTTCTTCTTTGTTCTCGAAATACCTACCTTTGCCCGCATAAGCATCGATGGCCAGCTTAGATTTCTCACCGGTTGCCCAAAGCGCATCGATTCCTGCATCTGCAGCATTTACGCCAATGCTGCGATGCGCTGAATCAGTATCGATACCGAGTTCTTTCATATCACCCATCACTAAAATTTTCGGACCAGGCAATCTCGACAAGACATCGATAGCAGCAGAGAAAGATTCCGGGCTCGCGTTGTAGCTATCATCGATCAAATAACACCCGTTCATTCCTAAAAGCCGGGAAAGCCGACCCGGTACTGGATTCAATTTCGCCAAACCCTCTGCAATATCTGTCAGACTAGCGCCTGCTTCCATAGCTACAGCCGACGCTGCAATGGCATTTAGAATATTGTGCTTACCAAGAAAGCGTATGCTCAGTGCTTGCTCACCTTTAGGCGTATGTAGGTTGAAACTACTTGTTCCGTCGTCCTGCCCCACAAGCTGTGATGCAAAATATTGCGCGTCGCCTGCTATATTTACATAGCTAAATCGCACGTTTCGTTTCCCTGCTGCTCGTGCTGACCAATCCTCAACATAGTAATCGTCTGCGTTTAACACCATAACGCCATCTCTCTTCAAACCATCGATGATTTCACCTTTCGCAGTTGCTATCCCCTGCAAAGAACCAAATCCCTCTATATGAGCAGGGCTAGCGTTGGTGATAAGAGCAATATCCGGCTCGGCCACTGCTACGCTGAATGCAATTTCAGCAGCAGCATTTGCCCCCATCTCGATAACAGCATATTCATGCTGTTCTTCGAGCCTTAGCAATGTGAGTGGAACTCCAATCGTGTTATTGAGATTTGCCTCGGTCGCAAGACAATCTGCTGAATTATTCAGAATTGAGCTGAGCATTTCCTTTACAGTAGTTTTCCCCTGGCTACCTGTAAGTGCAATTATTTTTGCAGTACTACGCTGACGATTCATACCTGCCAACTTGGCGAGCGCCGCATGGGTATCAGTCACTTTCAATGCTGGCAATTGCAATGTAACCTGCCTCGATATCACAGCTGAACCGGCGCCTGCACGCTGGGCTTCATCGATGAAATTATTGCCATCGAAATTCTTCCCAACCAAAGCCAGATAAAGATCACCGCTCTGAAGCAGTCGAGTGTCTGTAGAAACGCTTGAAAAAATCACGTCGTCACCTAGCAATTCGCCACCTAATTCTTGAGCTAACAAGGACAATGTCATGTTGCCGATCAACGCACCCGCTCCACTACTTCTTTTCTCTAGCTTGTAAAGCCAACCGAACTTGGCTGGCGTCACTGAAAATTAATCTACTGCCACCCACATCCTGATAAGTCTCGTGGCCTTTGCCGGCAACCACAACCACGTCTCCAGATTCCGCATTCGCGATAGCATAGGCGATAGCCTTCTCCCTATCGCGCTCAATGACAGCCTCTTCAGGCTTGTTCATGCCACTGAGGATATGCTGAACTATATCATCGCCCTTTTCGTTTCGAGGATTATCGTCTGTAATGATTAAGCGGTCGGCGAAGGTTTCGGCAACTTCTCCCATGATGGGCCTCTTCCCCTTATCTCTATTACCACCACACCCAAACACGCACCAAATATTTCCGCTGAAGTGATCCCTGAGCCCCTTTAGGGCACTGCGCAAACCGTCAGGAGTATGCGCATAATCAACCACCGCCGTTATCTCTTCGAAGTCGCCAATTATTTCCATGCGGCCATCGACCGAACTTAGCCCAGATACGAGTTCGCAAAGCTGCGCAATATCGAGAGTTTTTTTCTTCGGCAGATAATTGATCAGCGTGGTGATCACCGCCAATAAATTACTCACATTAAAGTAGCCGAATAATTTCCCCTTTACGGTGCCAGCGCCAATCGGCGTTACCAGTCGAGCCTCGAATCCTTGCCGTGTTAGCGACAAAGATTCGGCATAGACAGTCGCCGCAGAATTCTTAAGGCTGTAGGTGTAGATATCCACACTAGGCGCTATCGCGTTTATGATCGACAAGGCATAGGGATCATCGAGATTCACAATCGCTTGGCTTAGCCCTTCACTGGTAAATAATTTTTTCTTGTTGTTGCCGTAGGCTTCCATGCTTTCATGGTAGTCGAGGTGATCACGCGTGAGATTCGTAAATATCGCCGTATCAAACTTAACTGCCTTTACTCGTCTTTGATGCAAGCCAACAGAGGAGACTTCCATTACCACAGGATCGATTCCACTCTGAGCCATCTCTGCCAATGCCATTTGCGTGAAGACGGGATCTGGCGTGGTAAGTTGGGTTTCTTTTAGTTCGCCGTAAATCCCATAGCCAAGAGTGCCCATCGTTCCACAACTAAAGCCAGTGTCGGCAAGCGCCTGTGCAATAAACTGACTACAGCTTGTCTTGCCATTAGTGCCGGTAATGCCTATGACACTTAATCGCCGACTAGGATGAGAATAGAACCTGGCAGCAATCTCCCCCAGCTTGGCAGACAAATTGTCGATAGCTATTACGGCAACATCCTTGATAAGCCGAACGCCCTGCCATTCACCGCCGGACTCTGCTAATACGGCAGCAACACCCATCTCAATTGCCTCATCGATATAGTCTCGCGCATCGTGATTGTTACCAAAACAGGCAAGGAAAAGATCACCTTTTCTTAGCAGGCGGCTATCCATTTGAATACCAGTGGCAATTATATTTACGCTTTGAGGAACTGGATCGGGCAAGCTCACCAGGCCATTTATAAGATCGAGTAAGACGCCGTTTGAATTCAATTGTTCTGCCGTATTCATTTTAGAGTAAGCTCAACTCCTTGGATGCGTCTTCCGGTAAATTGTCCGGAGCGATATTCAAAATCCTCATGGCACCAGAGGCGACTCGGGAAAATACCGGCGCCGCAACTTGACCGCCGTAGTGCTCGTCACCCTTCGGTTCGTAGACTATAACCACGATAACTAGCTTCGGATCACTCGCAGGCACAAGGCCTACGAAAAGTGAGTTGTGTAAATTTTCTTCGTAGCCGTATTCGCCAACCACGTGCACGGTTCCAGTCTTACCCGCAACCTTATAGAAAGGTACTCTCGCATCGCGAGCAGATCCACCGCGCTCCGGATCGACAACTGATTCCAGCATCGCTAACACCTGATGACTGATCGTCTTGTCAATAACTTGTTCTCGATGCAAAGCCTGCACGCTAGCGTCGTCTAATTTCAACAAAGAAACCGGTTTCCTAAAACCATCATCGGCGATGACAGAATAGGCCTGGGCGAGTTGCAATGCTGTCGTTGAAAGTCCGTAGCCGAAAGAGAAGGTTGCAGTCTCGATACGACTCCAACTGCGATGGCTTGGTAACACCCCACCTTGCTCGCCTGGAAAAGCTGTACCGGACACTTGGCCCATGCCTACTCGTTCTAACACATTTCGAATCGCATCCGGCCCAATTTCGAAAGCGATTTTTGTCGCACCAATATTGCTGGACTTGGTAATAACCCTAGTAAGATCTAAGGTGCCATAATTAACAATGTCCTGAACCTCATTGCCATCAACCATCATCCAGCCGGGGCTTGTCTCTATCACAGTGTCTGGCGTATACATACCAGATTCCAATGCGGCAATTACAGTAAATGCTTTGATCGGCGACCCGGGCTCGAATACATCGGTAATTGCACGATTACGTAAAACGCTAAAATCGTTAAGATTTTTCCGATTGTGCGGATTGTAAGAAGGCTGATTCGCCATTGCCAACACTTCGCCGGTATCTACGTCCAATACCACGATAGAAGCAGACTTCGCACGACGCGTCACAAACTCTGCCTTTAATTCTTTATAAGCCAAGTTTTGCAAACGAAAATCAATGCTCAACTCGAGATTCTTGCCCGGCTGCGCCGTTTGAATAGTATTCAGTTCTTCGATGATGTGGCCACGTCTATCTTTTATGACCTGCCGTCTTCCAGGCAAACCCTTTAGCCACTTTTCGTAACTAAGCTCTAAACCTTCCTGCCCAACATCATCGACATTGCTGAAACCGACTAGATGAGCGGCCACCTCGCCCTGCGGGTAGAATCTTTGGTATTCCTGTTGTCC
>Ga0209632_10004989_pt1 | contig 11617 bp, 10 predicted proteins | sample COG_10_FD_184754 | JGI IMG/M metagenome (GOLD analysis project Ga0209632, IMG submission 184754) | Pelagic Microbial community sample from North Sea - COGITO 998_met_10 (SPAdes) (version 2) | ecosystem: Environmental > Aquatic > Marine > Neritic zone/Coastal water | place: Helgoland, sampling...
CTCCATTTAATATGTTTGATCAAAATACTGATAAAAAGAAAAATATTAAATTGTATGTTAAACGAATTTTTATTATGGATGATTGTGATGATTTAGTTCCAGAATGGTTGAAATTTATGAAAGGTGTTGTAGATTCAAATGATATTCCACTTAACGTATCTAGAGAATTACTTCAACAAAATCATATTTTAAGACAAATTAAAAAAGTAATTGTTAAAAAAAGTATTGAGTTATTTACAGATTTATCAGAAGATAATGATAAATATCTGAAATTTTATGAAAGTTATAGTAAAATGCTAAAATTAGGAGTCCATGAGGATAATAGGAATCGTGACAAATTAGCAAAATTACTAAGATTCTATAGTTCAAATAAACAGGATGAATATGTAAGTTTAGACGAGTATGTATCTGAAATGAAAGAGCATCAAGAAAATATTTATTTCATTACTGGGCAAAATAAGCAAGCATTGTCATGTTCACCATTTATTGAAAAACTTAAATCAGATGGATATAATGTATTATATTTTGTAGATCCAATTGATGAATATATGGTTCAAAGTATGAAAGAATATGATGGAAAAAAGCTAATGGATGTCTCTAAAGAAGGGTTAAAATTTAATGAAGATGAATTAAAAGCAAAAAGTGAAGAGAATAAAGAATTTATAACTTTTTTAAAAGATACTCTAATAGATAAAGTTCAAGATGTAAAAGTATCTGATAGATTAGCAAATACTCCTTGTGTATTAGTAACATCAGAACAAGGTTGGAGTGCAAATATGGAAAGAATTATGAAATCACAAGCATTAAGAAATTCTGATATGGATCAATATATGGGGTCTAAAAAAATTCTAGAAGTAAATCTAAATCATAAAATTATGAAAAATCTTAAAGAAAAGATGAAAGATGAAAATAAATTAAGTCAATGTGTAGATGTAACTTTATTACTTCATGATACGGCATTAATTAATAGTGGTTTTATGCTTGATAAGCCAAGTATTTTTGCTAATAAAGTAAATAGAATGGTCGAATTAGGATTTTGTGACGACGACGACGATGACGATGAATGTGATGACACATTGCCTGAACTAGTAGATGACGACGATGATGACGTAGACGATGATATGGAAAAAGTTGATTAATTTATAAAGTAACAAATAATTAATAATATATTTAAAAGAAATATTATTAATTAATTATATGAATGAAAATTTTAAAGTTGACAGATCAGTAAATAAAATATTAGAAAATAAATCTAAAATAATTTATATTCCTAATTTTATTAGTTCTTCAGAATCAAAAAAGATATATGATGACCTAATAAATAATCCAAATTGGATGCAAGGAACATATCAAATGTTCGGTAAGCCATTAAAAACACCTCGATTATTATGGGCAATGAGAAATGAGTCTTTTGATGTACCTAGTTCTTATAATGTAACAGGAAATAGTATTTATTCTGAATTAGTAGATAAATTAAAGAAAAAAGTAGAAAAAAGAACAAAACATGAAATGAATTATGCTCAACTAAATTATTACAGAGATGGTCAAGATTATATTGGATGGCATTCAGATTCTGAAGTTAAAAAAGGTGATTTAATTGCTAGTATTTCTTTAGGAGCAGAAAGAAAATTTTCATTAAGACATAAAGATTATAAGACAAATAAAGATATTCCAAAATATAATTTTAAGTTAGGAAATGGCTCGTTATTATTAATGGATTATAATACAGCAAATAAATATTGGAAACATTGCCTTCCAAAGATGAAAAATGTTTCAGAAGGAAGGATAAATATAACATTTAGAGATAAATAATTATTTCATTCTAGTTGCTATATAAGTACATGATGTTAAAGGAACAGATGCTAACATATATGATGGATTAGTTAAACCTAATTTATTCATTGTTAGCATAAATATAGGATTCGTCATATTTTCGGAAAAAAATAACGGTACTGAAGTATATTTAACATCATAAAAATTACTTTGTTGCAAAAAATGAATCATGTTATCATGATAATGAATATATCCATTAAGATGTTGTTGTATCTTACTATATTGATTTTTTAAAAAATTATTATTTGTTTTTGGCATAATAATAGTTCTTATATAAATTTTACCGCCAACTTTTAATAGATTATAACATCTATCTAATAAATTTTTAATATCATTTGAATAACCAAATGATTCTATAAATAATATTCTATCAAATGTTTTTGATTTAAAAATTTTATTTATATTATGATAGTCATTGAAATGAGGTATAATTTTGTCATTCATTTGAAAACTTTTTATTTTTTTTTTAATTTCTGTTTGATACTTAGATCCACCATTTGAAATAGCATGAATTTTAGACTTGGGTAGATTATTAGCAAAATAAATAGAAGAACCTAGTAGACCACAACCTGCATCTAATATAACCATACCATTTCTTAACTCTGCAAGATAATAATCCATATCATTTGGGTGTTTAAATGGATGAGTTTTAAAAATAGCATATTCATATATATCACTATAATTATATGGTTCGGTTTGTCTATCAACATCTTTTGTTACATTAATTGCTTCGTAAGGAACTAAGTCATAATGTTTTAGTACAGATCGTTGGTCATATATTTTAAAAACTTTAAAAAAATGAGTACATATAATAAATATTATAAATAATACAAGTACACTAACTAAATTAGAATATGAATACATATATATATAATTTAATAAAATAATTTATAGAAATTTTATTAAATTCGTTTAAAATTAATATTTTTTATAATATAATAAATACCTAGTTTATACAAATGGTCTTACCTCATGTTATGTGTATGGGAGCTTATTAATACAATATCATTAAAACATTGATATTAAACAATATGTACTTTTCTATGTAAAACTATAAAATCGTTTTCACCTAAATTTGTTATTAAGTTTGAATTTACTTCTCCTTTTTTTCCATAGATTGATTCTAATTTAATATTTTCAATAATTTTTTCTTCATCAATTTCTTGATTAAATATTCCATAAAATTCAATATTTGTTTTAGCATTATCGTAATATGCAATTAAATATAAATTTACTAAACTTGATAAATTATTATCACTCTCTATTTTAATTATATTACCTGTAGAATTACTATTATTTGCACTTCTAATGCTTTTTAATTCATTTAATTTTGATTTAAAAAGTTCTGTTTTATTATTAAAAATGTAAAATTCATTTAATGAAAAGTAATCATAATTAAACTCGTAATTCCAGAAATACATCACTCTATAACTTTTTATATCATTCTCTTTACTTTCTTCTTCATCAGTTTCATATTCTAAATTATTTAAATTACATTTATAAAATGGATTATTAACATCGTCATTATATAACATTGAATACTGATTAGATGTGCCACTGGCATTTTGATCAATTTCTGTTATTGTTAAATCATTACTACTCATATCAATGTTACTTATATTTTCTAAGTTTAAATTAGGTACTCCAATATTATGTAATGTATTACTATTTTCTTCTGTAGTAGGATCTTCATTATTATAATCAGTTGTTTGTTCCTCTTCATTTGAAGAATCGGTATTTACACAGTTATTTGGTGTTATATAATCATTTGTAATATTTGGTGATATTGCACAAGTTTGTGGAGAATATGATAGACTTGATTCTGTCCAATTTTGAGATGAATTTACAACTGTAAAATAATTATTTACGTCAGAATGTGCATTTGAATATACTTGAGGGCTTATCATAGGCATCCCTGTATTGAATGTTGTATCAATAGGACTAGGGCAATTAGTTAGATTTGAACTTGTACATTCCATATCATCTGTTACTAATGAAATAAGTTGATTAACATAACTTTCAGTTGTAGCAATATTATTTATTTGATTTTCATAACCTATTGGACATGGAGATATTAATTCACCCGAACAAGATACTGATTCACTTGAAGAACTAGTAACATAATCTTCATCATCTACCTCTACCTCTTCTACTATAATATTTAAATTATCTTGTTTTGTTTCAGAACTCATTTATATAAACAATATTTATTTCCTTAATTATAATTATTTCAATATTTTAAACCTCTATTTAACTTTAAATGTGCTTTAATTAAATCATCATTACATAAAGCCGACATCAATGATAATTCGCAAGCTAATACACTATAAATAATATTTTTTGCAAGATATTTAACATTAAAATTATCATTTGAATGAATAATTTTTAAATTATTCATTTGATCTTCTAGTCGTGTACCTCCTCCTATAGTTGCTATTTCCATTGATGGCATATTAATTGTTACTAATAAATCATCATTTTCTTTGTTCATATTAATTATACAATATGAACTAGTCCCAATCTGACCACAATCTTGTCCAGTTGCTAAGAATAATCCTGCAATAATATTAGACGCGTTACAATTATTACCACCAATTGTATGTGCTAAACTACTACCTATTAAATTTTTTTGAATATGTAAATTAATTATTTCATCAGGGCTTACCTTTAATATATTAAATAGGTCATTTCTTTTAATTAAACTTTCCATTACAACATGTTTACCTCTCCCTTTAATTAAATTTATTGCTGATGCTTTTTTATCAGTACAAGTATTTCCAGATAAACTTATTATTTTAATACTAAATTTATTTTGTAAAAACTTTAATACATTATTAGATGACTTACTTACCATATTCATTCCCATTGCATCACCTGTTGTTGCACAAAATCTAATATGTAAGTGTCTCCCTTCTTGTAAAAAATCAATATTTTTTAATTTTGTATAGTTACTATCATTATTAAAAATTTCTTTTATTTCTTTAAAATTGTTATTAATCCATAATTTAACATCTTTAACTTCAGATAATGAATTACATTTAATAATTGGAGATCTAGTCATTCCTATATCTTCAACAATTATATCATTTTTACTTAAATTTAATAGTTTACATCCTCTATTAATAGAAGAAACTAGTGCGCCTTCTGTAGTAGCAAATGGAATATAATTAGTTTTATTATTAATGTTAATCGGTCCGATCATTCCAACTGGAATTCTAACATATCCAACAACATTTTCACAGTTTTTATTTAAATTTTCAAGGTAATTATAATTTTTGTATGGTATGCTTGTTATATTATATCTTTCTCTTCTCAATTCAACACATTTTTCAATAACGTTATTGTTTAACTTAAATTTTTTTGACATATAGTTTTCAAAGTTATACGATTTTACATCTCGTAATAAATCTTTGAGTACCTTTACTGTTAGCTTATTAGATCGATGCATTATCAATATAAGAACATTAAAGGTTTAAATACTAAATTTTATAGTTTATATTTAAATGAATAGTTTTATTTAAAATAAATGAATATACTAGATAGACTTTTATTTTTGTTTGTAACAGTTTCAGTTTTAGGAACGTTAACAACATCATTTTTTTCCGTAGAAAGTAACTTACAAGTTATTGGATTTCAAGATATGAAAGATCTAAAAAATATCAGTAGAATTAATGTTGCAAATAATAAAGCGTATTTATTAACTCATAATAATACAGATACTGATGTATTAGAATACACTTATAATATAGGAAATCCAGAGTTATTTAATACATTTTTACATAATGCAACTGAAAAAAATATTAATGTTGAATATATTGAATATGTGAATATATATAAAACAATTCTTTACAATTTACCTTCAATATTATTTTTATATGTGATGTTAAAATCATTAAGTAATCAGTCAGAAATCTTTGGAGGTAAATTTTCACAAAATTTAAATAAAACTGTAAAATCTGATGTTAGTTTTGATGATATTGCTGGTTTAAAAGAAGTAAAAGAAGATGTTCGAGAATTTGTAGATATTCTAAAGGGTGAGGATAAATTTTTGAAAATGAAATGTAAGGTACCAAGAGGTGCTTTATTTTATGGTCCTCCTGGTACTGGTAAAACATTAATTGCTAAAGCTTTAGCGAATGAATGTGATACAAGTTTTATGCATGTTTCTGGATCTTCATTTAATGAAGTATTTGTAGGAGTTGGACAATCAAGAGTTAGAAAATTATTTGAAAAAGCTAGAAAATCAAAACCGTGTATTATTTTTATTGATGAAATAGATACATTGGGTAAAAGAAGATCTAAATATAGTGAAGGTCATAATGAACATGAAAATACGTTAAATAGTTTATTAGCCGAGATGGACGGTATGGATTCGAATGATAATATTTTAATTTTTGGAGCTACAAATAGACCCAAAATGTTAGATTCTGCATTAATGAGACCTGGTAGATTTGATAGAAAAATAGAATTCAACTTACCAAATTTAGAAGAGAGAGAAGCAGTATTAAATCTTTATTTAAAAAAATATCCAGTAGAAGGAGATATAAAAGTTATTGCAAAAGAAGTATCAAATAATACATTTCAATTTAGTGGTGCAGATTTAAGTAATTTATGCAATGAAGCAGCTATTAAAGCTGTAAGAAATGGTAAAGATAAAATAGATTTAGAAGAGATGAATAATGCAATAGATTATATTTTAGTTGGTAGTAAAAGAGAAAGTAGTAAATTAGATAGCTTAGATAAAAAAACAGTAGCGTATCATGAATCTGGACATGCATTTATGTCGTATGTTCAAAAATATGTTGAATCTCCTTGTAAAATTTCAATTATACCAACAACTAAAGGTGCATTAGGATTTTCAATGTCAAATAATAAAGAAAAAAAACTTAGATCAAAAAATGAATTATTCCAACAAATGGCAGTTATGTTAGGAGGGAGATGTAGTGAAAGTATTTTTATGGATGATATAACAACTGGTGCTAGTGATGACTTAGATAAATTAAGAAAATTAGCAAGAATGTATATTTCATATTATGGAATGAGTGATAAGTTAAAAAATATGAATGTAAATGATGAAGATTTAAGTGATAAAACAAAACAGATAATAGATACTGAAATTCAGAATTTAGTAAATGAAATAGAAGCTTATGTTTTAGATACTTTACAAAATAATAAAGACGATGTTCATAAAATGGCGAAGGTTTTATTAAAAAAAGAGGAATTAACAGGAAGTGAATTAAAAAGAATATTAGGTAAAACATTAGAAAATAAAATAAATTTAATTTAATGTTTTAATAAACATTTGAATTTTTTGAATATGACTTTTTAAAGTTTTACTATCATGTTTTATGTCACTATCACCATTTAAATAGCAAATATTATAATTTTCATTATGTTTAGTTAACCAATCATCATGAAATTTATGAACCATTTGAATATAATCTTTAGGAACTGTATTTTCTTCCTTTCTAGATCTATTACACATTCGTTCATATGCAGTTTCAGGTAAAGTTCTTAAATATACCACATTATTTACTTTAATTTCAGGATATAGATAGTCGTACCATTCGTTATAAAGTTTAAATTCAAGGTCAGTCATATTTTTATCTTCATATAACATTCTAGCAAAAACATTTTTATCTGTTTCTACAGATCTTTCTGTAATAATTACTTTTGGTTCTTCAAAGTAGCTATATTTATTGTTTTTAATAGCATCTAACATAATTTTAGCTCGAGTAATAAATGCAAAATTTTGGAATACATACGACCAACGATTCTTGTCTTTGTAAAATTTATTAAGAATATTATCATTTTGATCGTCTGTTAATTTAATCCAATCTTTAACAGGTTCTTGTAAAAATATAATATTTTTGTTTTCACCAAGTTGTTTTTTCATATCAGCAATAAGAGTTGATTTACCTGAACCAATATTTCCATCAATCGAAACAATTATTGGACTTGAATATTTAGTAAAAAATATTTTTTTTATTACATAATAAAATGAGACTAGTAACCAAATAGGAGCTAAAAAATAATATAATATAGAGAGCATTTTTTATAGTAAATATTATCATTTAATTAAAAGATAATATTTTCAACTTTTTATAAGTTATATTTTGACTTAAATTTTTTTTCTAGATTTAAGAGAGCTGTACCATAACAAGCGTCTCTATAAGTTATATTTTTATTTTGAACATGATCAAAAACTATATTAAAAGTTTCTTTCATTTGTTCAGATAATTTTTTTAAAGTTTCGTCTTTTGTTGCATAGTTATTTTCGTTTTCTATATTCTTATTTTGTAAATATTCATAATGACTTACAATAACTCCTCCTGAATTAGTCAAAATATCTGGTAATACGTCTATTTTTCTATTTTCTAAAATTTCATCAGCTTCTAAATATAATGGACCATTTGCTGCTTCTAAGACAACATCACAATCTAAATTTTTTGCAATATTCTCATCAATTTGTAATTCAAGTGCTGCAGGAATAACAATATTACATTTTATTTTCCAAAATTCTTCTAATGAAATTTCATTATCAGAAAAGCCTTTGATACATTTATTTTTTAAATTATATTTTATTAACTCTTCGACATCTATACCATTACTATTTTTAATATATGCAGTATGATCACCAACTGCAATCAATTTAGCACCTAAATTATTTAAATATTTTGCCGAGAATGATCCAACATTTCCAAATCCCTGTAATATATAACTGGAATTAGATAAATCATAATTATTTTTTTCAGCCCAGAATTTTAATGTTTCAATTACACCGTATCCAGTTGCCTCGGTTCTACCTTGACATCCTCTATTTTCCACTGACTTACCTGTAAAATTATTTTTTTTTCCAGTTAATTTAAATAATTCATCATCCATCCAATTGATTACTTTTGAATTAGTACCAACATCTGGAGCAGGAATATCTTTATCTTCGCCAATATTATTATGAATTAATGAAATAAAACTTCTTGATAAATTTTCTAACTCATCATCATTTAATTCATATGGATTAATACATATTCCACCTTTACCTCCTCCCAAGGGTAAGTTATATAATGCAGTTTTATATGTCATCCATCCAGACAATGCCTTACATTCATCTAAATTAACATGTGGATTAAATCTTAATCCACCTTTATATTCTCCTAATAAATTATTATGTTGTACTCTATAACCTGGGATTAATTTAAATTCATCATTAATCTTAGTTGGAATATTAACTTGAACTATTTTGTTTGGTTCTTCTAAATATTTTAGTAAGTTATTATTTACTTTAAAACTATTTAATGATCTATTAATTTGTTTTGCTATAATATCATATATTTTCATCTTTCTATATCTTACACAAGACAATTTTATGTTTATGGTTAAATTATTTTGTTGAACTTAAAAATAAAAATATAATAAAAGATAATGTTGATAAGTCAAATACTCTCCAAAATTTATGCATATGATATTTTTTAGTTTTACTATCATTTGGATACAAGTTATTCGAAGTTAAATTAAAAATTTGACTTAACTCATTTAATTTTGAACTATTATATTTGGTTTTTTGATCTAATTTTAATACAAAAGAAATAAATGTAAGTAATATAACAATGCCGATAATTACTAAATAGTTATCATTATATTTTTTGTCATTTATGATAAATACGACCAAAATACAATTAATTAAAAAATATCCTAATTCTGATATTAATTTAATATCTTTATTATCTACATTTTTTAAGAATTTATAAAATAAAATAAATGATCCTAAATATAATAATCCAGATCTTTCATTAAAGTTTTCATTAAAATAATAAAAAGATAAAGTCATTAGAACAAATGATATTTGTAATAAAGCCATATTGTTACAATTTAAATTATTTTTAAAGTCTAAATATGAATCAAAAGGTTCAATAACGTATTGGGTTAATGGAGATTTATAATCCATTTATATAATATAAAAAGATATTATTTAGATTTAACATAAGCCCATTTAGCATTACATAATGGGCAATTATTTCGAGTTTTGAGCCAATTGGAAATACAATCATAATGATATGCGTGTCCACATTGCCCTACTACTGCACAAGATTCATTTGTTGTAGCATTAATAGACGGTTCAAAAATATAATTTCTACAAATCGCACATGTACTATTATGAACATTCCATTTCCAATATCCTCTAATATGACACCGATTTATTTTTAAATTATCATTAAACGAATTAAAAGTTTCTACTGACATTTTTATATTATTCATATTGATTTAGGATTAGATAATATATAAATCAATTTTTACTCATTTGACATTGACTCTTCAGAATTATTTGCATTTGCATATGATTCATTTGTATTGTCATTGTAAGTATTTTTTGTAATTTTATTAGTTTTTTTAAAATCCCATTTACAGTTACACAATGGGCAATTTTTTTTTGTGCGTACCCAACTTGAAATGCATTCATAATGGTATGCATGACCACATGTACCAACTACTGCATTGCAATCTTGACATGATGAATTAATAGACGGTTCAAATATATAATTTCTACAGATTGCACATATATCATTATGAATATTCCAACTCCAATACCCTCTAATATAAATTTTATTAATTTTAATTAAATTATTAAAATTAGAATTATTTTGATTTGTTCGTTTGATAAATCTATTTTGATTTATTCGTTTGATAAATCTATTTTTAGCTGTTAGACTTTGTGAATTCATTTTATAAAAATAGATATAACTTATATAATAATTTTTATTAATCAATTTTTTATTCATCATCACTACTAAAATCACTGTCACTTTCATCACTTTCTATGAATAATCCAGTATCTAGATCGTTTGTAATATTTGAATAATCTTTATTTAACAACTTTCTTTCACTTAAATTTTTTGCTTGAAGTTTATTTGGTAAATCATTCCAAGTGTTATTAGTTGATAAAAAGTAAGATTTATTTTTCTTACCCTTAGTTAAGGTCTTAATCTTAACTCCATATTGTTTCTTAATAATATTATTTATTATTTTTAACATATAGTTAAAATCTTCTTTAATTTCATTATTTATTAATTGTCTGCAATCAAACTTTATATAAATACCATATTTTTCATTTTCTAAAAAGTCTTTTAATGTTATTCCATCTATTTTACCTTGCATATTTTCATCCATTATCACTTTTAATATTGCATTGTCTTTTATATCAACATCATTTATATTAAAACCACAATATGATAGTAATTTTATTGGATAATAATGATATGTAAATTTGTTTTTGAATGTAAAGTCTTGATAACAATTTCTAAATTCTTCACCTACACTGTGATTCTTCTTTAAAATAGATAATTTTTTTTTAGTATTTTGATCATCCGTTTGCATAATTGTCGACAAGTTATTATATGACATCATTAATGATTTATTATTATATTTATCAACAATATCAGATGTTAAAACATCTTCTGTTATATTATAATTTCTCATAAAATTAAATTTCTTGATTTCAAATAAGTCTGTATCAGACATGTATTGGTCTTTCCTCATACATTTTTCTTTATATTCTTCTTTTGTCAGAACATTTGCTGTCATAATTTTTTCTATTTCTTCTTCTTTTTCTTTCTTTTCTCTTTCTTTTCTAATTGTTTTAAGTTCATTAACAATATCTTCATTATTATCTTTTTCAAAAAATGAATATTGATAGTTCTTAAACTTAGCATAAGCAAAAAATGAAGCTGTAAAATTTAACTTATTACCAATTTGTTCAACACAATTTCTAACATAAAGGTCATAAATA
>Ga0209632_10004992_pt1 | contig 11609 bp, 9 predicted proteins | sample COG_10_FD_184754 | JGI IMG/M metagenome (GOLD analysis project Ga0209632, IMG submission 184754) | Pelagic Microbial community sample from North Sea - COGITO 998_met_10 (SPAdes) (version 2) | ecosystem: Environmental > Aquatic > Marine > Neritic zone/Coastal water | place: Helgoland, sampling...
CAGGGCCGTTGGTTCAGCTGCGGCCCCGGGACGACGGAATGCGCGCAACTGGACGTCAATGCAACCGACACCGTCGAAGACTGCGACGGCTGCCATAGCCTCGACCCCCTAAACGGCTTTTACGGATCTGGCGGCGAAGACAGTTTCGAAAATGAACCGCAGCACATGAAGGTTCCGCATATCCGAAACATGGTGAACAAGGTCGGTATGTTCAGCGTCGCCGGAGACCAGGTGCGCGGCACTGGCTTTCTACATGACGGCTCGACGGATACCTTGCTGAACTTCGTGAGCGCCGGGGTCTTTGCTCTGTCGCCGCAAGATCGGCTCGATCTCGAAGCCTTCATGCTCGCTTCGCCCACCGATATCGCGCCGATCGTTGGCCAGCAGGTGACGATCACGCCGGCGACCTTCGCGGTCACCGATATCAACAACCGTATCAGCCTCATCGATACCCAAGCGGGTCAAGCCTTCGCTTCGAAAATTCTCGGCGGGTTGGTGACCCAATGCGATGTCATCGTGAAGACAGTCGAGGGCGGCGTCGAAAAGGGTTACACGAGCACGAACGGTGCCCTCTACACCCCGGACGACGGCGGTCCAGCGATTTTGGAAGCGGCTCTTCGCGCGAAAGCAGACCCTGCAGGCGATGCTCAATCGCTCACCTATACAGCGGTTCCGCCTGGCGCAGGCGTGCGTATGGGTATTGACCGGGATGAGGATCAAATCCTCAATGGCCTCGACAACTGTCCCGCTGCGGCGAATGGCCCTGGCGGTGGTACCTGCATCGCCGGCGACACGGCGCTTCTCGGGCTCGAATGTCTCGTTGGAACAGAGTGCGGAGCGGCGGGCGTCTGTTCCATCGCTCAAGAAGATGGAGACTCGAACCTCGTAGGAGACGCGTGTGAGCCTTCAATCGTTCCAGAACCCTCGGGACTCACCATGCTGACCGTTGGAGTCAGCGCCCTGCTCGGACTATCCCGTCGGCGAACTCAGAGAGCCCACGGCCGTTAGGCGGCTAGGTCGGTGACCCACGCCATGCCGACGTACCCTGCGGCTCCCCAAGCCGGCGCTTTCGCGCGTTCTTCCTGAGCAAGGCGAGTGCCAAGAGAATCATAGACGTCCGGCCTGCTCGCACTCAGAGCTTCACGCTCCGGTCACCGGGCGAAACTTGCCCGAGCGAGTACGAACTGTATCAGCTCCGTCTCCTCGACGCCGACCTTGATCTCGAAATGTCGAGCGCACCCCCCGCAAAATCGAATCCAGCGATTCCTCAGCCAATAAAGGCGCCGTATGATCTCGATATGTCCTTGGCTCCCAGCATCATCGATATCAGCGGCCTCCTCGAGGGCCATGCCCCTGCGGTCGCGCGTGTAGCGGTCGAGATCGCAGAGCCGTGTCAACGGCTCGGCCTATTTCAAATCGTAGGACACGGAATTAGTAGAAAGGAGCTCACGGCTTTTGATCAGGCGATGCGCGCATTTTTCGCGCTCTCTGACGATGCAAAGAATTTAGTCCGAAGATCCCGCGATAATGCCTGGGGCTACTACGACGAAGAACTCACAAAGAATCGGCCTGATTGGAAAGAGGTTTTCGACTACGGCACAGAGTCATTGGAGGGCCGGGCGCGGGCTGCCCACAGCGACGGCGTCAATCGGTGGCCCAAGGGAGAGGCGCAACTGCAGCGCACCCTCTTGAATCACCACTCGGCCTGTACGCGCATCGCCCGCGCTCTTCTGAAGGCACTCGCAACAAGTCTCGGCCTAGCGCAGAGCCGGCTAGACCCATACTTCGAGGACGACTCAAGCTTTACTCGGCTCAATTACTATCCGCGATGCGAGGACCCAGCGGCGCCTGATGCCCCGCCTATTCCTGCAACCGGCCACCTCGGGGTTCATCCTCATAGTGATGCAGGCGCATTCACACTCCTCTACCAAGACGAAGTCTCAAGCTTGCAGGTCTTGGACAGGAATGTTTTTGAAACCGTGCAGTCCGAGCCTGACGCCCTCACCGTCAACCTGGGCGATATGCTTCGCGTCTGGAGCAACGACCGTTATCGCTCGCCGGTTCATCGCGTGCTGGCGCGCACGGATCGCGAACGCTTCAGCGCGCCCTTCTTTTTCAACCCACGCTACGACACGCTATGCAGTCCTCTGGTCGGTCGAGAAGAATCGGGATTCACGCCGCGCTTTCGTGAGGTCTGCTGGGCCCATTTCCGTGACCAGCGCTCCGCCGGCGACTTTGCGGATTACGGCAGCGAGATCCAAGTCGAAGATTTTTTGGTCGATCCCGGCGCCCCGCTTTAACTGCGGCGTGAACCTGATTCTCACCCTAGGCGTCAGTTCCGAGCGCGGTCGGTACTGCCCATTTTTCGATTCGAACTTGAATTAACTCGATCATAGAGCCGTCCGGGTCCAAACAAATCGCGATCTCCGCCATCCCGCCCTGGCACACCTGTGGCGCGCTCAAAAACGGAACGCCCCTCGCAGTCAAACGCTCGTAGTCCTCACTCAAATTCTGAGACGCGAGACAAATTCGCACTAGACCACGATCCTCATTCGCTAGAGGGGCACGTCCTGCCCTGCCCGCCCATTCTGTTATGTCGAGCATCGGGAACCCCGAACCCAGTCGCAGGATGCAACCCCGTCCGCTTATGCCGTCAGGCAGCTTAAGCGCGCGCATTCCCTCAGCGGGCACCGGGCGCGGCTCGCCTTCCCTTAAGATGCCCATATACGGAATCGAAGGCATCAGGATTTCGAACCCCAGCCCTTCATAAAATGCGACGGAGGCTTCAAGGTCCCGAACGTTGAGATTGATATGCCCCCATGACAGCCGACTCGCTTCATTACTCACCTCGATTAATTCCCACTTGAGCACCCGCGCGCAAAAATATTGCCACCGTCAATATTAGTTTGCCTTCGGGGAGTAGTGAATCGGCGAAGTATAAGCGCGTTCCTGAAGTGAGACCGGCTGACCCGTTGTCTCGGCATCACGTCCGAGCGCAATCGCATCAAGCGTCGAGTGCCGCGGCGTGGGGATCTCGAGCACGCGCACGTAGTAGAACGCAGGCTGGGTGGAGTCGAAGTGAGGATCACTCCAGACTGTCGCCAGTGTCGCGGCTCCCGTCGAGTTATCGTAGTTCCCCGAATCAGGGTCTACCGTATCCGCGACCTTCGGGACATTGCCCCACGGATCCTTCTCACGGTCGCCAGACCAAGCAACGTCGTAGATTCGTTCGAAGGATTTCCCCGCAGCGAACCAGCCCTTAATCACCTGTATCCGGTCGAGGTGCGCGCTCTTGGGATCCTTCGCGGCTTGAATCACGAAGGATGGCGGGCCTTCGAGTGCGCGAAGTTCGCCGCCCATAGGGACACCTCTTGCGCGCAAAGCAGCCACATCGACAGATGATTCATCACCACGGACGAAGTCGGTCCCCCCGAATACCCTCACCGCAATACGCGGGCCCGTCGAGGCGTACACCTCCCTTCGCTTGAATGCAGCAAGAATCGCCTCGCGTGTATTTTCCTCTGCCCAAACGGCGGCCAGCCCCGAAGCGGATAGTGCCCACCCGAAGTTCTCGATGCTGTTAGTCGAATGTGTCTTGGATTCTAAAGTCGAATCGGTTGGGAACTTCCCCCAGAAATTGGGCTCTTCGGCGGTCGGCAGTCCCGTGTGTGAATCCGTCGAGCCGATCAATCCGAAGCGGTAGGGATTCGCTCCAAACTGGCCTTCGATCTCGAGGCCGCGACGCAATGCGGAGCGTACGAAATCGCCCTCTCCCGGATCCCATGGAATCGAATTTGGAGAGATGTAATGCGGGTACGATTCGAAGTCCGCGAAACGATCCTGGGGCGAGAGCGCGGGATCGGTTTCTGAGTCTCCCTTGATCTGCGTGGCCTCAACAACTGTTTCCCACTTTGCGCGAAGTTCGATCCAGTCGCGATCGATGGGGGTATCACGCAAGCGCTTCTCTGCCGGAAACATGTAGCCCCGTGAGATATTCGAGTTGTGAGGGATTGCAACGAAGTCCGCACCAGTGGCCCCGGAAGTTTCCTCGAGCCACTTCCACAAGTCCTCGGGATAGCTGCTCGTGGAGGAGGAAAAAGGAGTGAATTGCTGGGCCACGTCCGCGCCCGAACTGGTAAATACAACGCGATGTAGATTCGAGCCTGCAGGGATCGCGCTCCACTCCCATCCGATGAGTGCTGTGAACCGCCCGGGATCGTTCGCGGATTCCGTCGCGTTCGTTGACGCGACCCAGGCCTCCTGCATCACTGGCTCGTCATTCGGAATTCGGATTCTCGCGGGACTCGCCGCCGCCTCGACAACATCATTCGTATCCGAGGATGCATACTTCAGGAGCGTGACGACGCTCGTGGGGTCCGCTGCGAAGCGCTGAAACACCTTCTCCATTCCCCAGGAGTGCAGCCAATCAATCGGTCCAAGTCCATCACGGGGGAGGCCTGTTTCGTTGGCTGCTTTGAACATGCCAAAGCTTTCGGCGTGGTCCGATACGACAAGAAAATCAAGTGGAGTCTCGATCCGAACACGGGCACCCGTTGCTGGATGCAAAACCGGTAGCCCTTTCGCGAAGCGATAGGCGTCCGCGGGGCCGACGGAGAAATTCTGGTTGATATAGGAGTCCGTCGAGTAAAAACTGTGGACGTGCGTATCTCCCCAGAGAAGCTCTTGTTCGGCGAGCGCAGAGCCGCCTAACATCCAGCTGATGAGAAACACGGGGAGAATTGATCGAAAGGTGCCTTCCCCCGAGAGGCCGTTCCATATCAGTCTCATCCTCTGTCCCGTTCCATTTCTCTTCTATCTCCCCGTTCGTTCGATGCTCAACCGGCGGGTGCGTGCTTTGCACGGGATGGCCTGCCCGGTCAATATCTCCGAGCCTTGCTGAGTTTCAGAAACGCGCTGTATCAAGAGCTTCTGTTGTCTCGGTGTCGGCGTCAACGGCGTTGACTCGCTCCCCTCAGTGGACGAATCTTAGGTCCAGCCTCGGCGATCGGCGCCCTCTGTTTGTGTCCCCCGTTACCTCTGCCATTTTTTGGTTCGGAGCTCCTCTGATGAGTTCACCCTCCCGACCGAAACTCGTTCCCTCCCAAGTCTGTTTCGTCGTCGATGATGTACCCGCAGCGGCAATTGACTGCGTCAGCCGGTTTGGCTGGGGCCCCTTTCAACAATTCACAGCGCCGGTTGATGACGCCGAATACCGTGGCTTCCGCGGGCGCAAAGTGACGGACGTCGCACTTGGGATGGCCGGGCGCGTCCAAGTGGAACTGATACACGTCCGCGAGGGATACGACGCGATCGCGGCATATCAAGCTGAATACGGCGTCGGCTTTCAGCATCTGGGTATCGGGGTGCGCTCACGCGACGATGCGCTGGCCCATCTTGAGAAAATCGGAGGGAGGCTCGACTCAAAAATAGAATACGGTGGTCTTCGCATCGCGTTCGTTGATCTTCCTACCGGTCCCGCCATGTTTGAGCTTCTAGAGCAGGCCGGACAATCCTCCCGTAAAAAGGGAGAGGCGAAGATCGAAGACCAAACAAACGAGGAGGGTGAATACTCGAATCCCTCGGGTCCCAATTTGTTCGAGGTTGATCGTGCGACGATTGTGACTCCCGACCTAAACGCCACGCTCGCATTCTATTCAGAGGCATTCGGCTGGAAGGACTGCAAGGCGCATAACGCGACGCTTCGGCACCCAGCGGGTGAGGCCCAAATGCGACGCGCTCTGGGTCGCGCAGGCACCCTCGAGTTGGAACTCATTGAAGCTCAGACGGACGGTTCAGATCCCTATGCGTCACATCTGCGACGAGGGGCCCACGGGCTCGTTCATGCAGGCGGCGCACTCCGTTCTGCGGAGGAATCTAATCCCAGTCGCAGTCAAAGTGAAGCTGGCGCTGCGATGCTTCCATACGAATGGCTAGAAACCAAGGAGCCGTTCACGCTGGAGAACTGGGCAGGTGGCCCAGGAGCACTCCAAATGCGACGCGCAGCCACTAAGGCCTAAGGAGGTTTTTCTATGGCAGAATCTGAATCCGAACATCCCGCGCGGCGAGCGGGGCTGCTCTCACAAAAGCACGTATCTGAGGGGAATCGTGATGCTTGGCTCGATCTCTTCGCGGAAGACGGAGTTCTTGCGGACCCGGTAGGTCCATCCCCCCTCGATCGCGAAGGCAACGGCCATCAGGGGAAGGCGGCGATCACGGCCTTCTATGACAAGTTTATTTCGATGGGCAAAGTGAGCTTCGATTATCCGCGCTCGTATGCGTGTGGCGAAGAATGCGCGTTCATTGGCACCGTCTACACACGGATAGGCGACCGCCCGGAACAAGCGTCTGAAGGCGTCTTCCTCTACCGAGTTAATTCGGATGGGAAAATTCTGTCTCTCCGGGCATTCTGGGAGCTCGCGCGTCCGACTCTTTCCGAGGATATTCATCCAGCGGTCGGCCGAGCCCGTTAGACCTAACCTACAGGGCCCTACGCCTGCCGGCTTGACGGGACGTCACGATCACAACGTCGCAACGCGAAGGAGCTGACAATCGATGAGCCTGCCAACCCAGATTCAAGTTTATGGGGGGAACCATTCGCCGTGGGTGCAGGCGGTTCTTCTCGGCGTCTATGAAAGGCAGATTCCTCATATCGTCAGAACAGTGCCCCCGCTCAGCCTTTTCCTCCACTCTGGAATCATGATGCCCGCGGCAAAATTTGATCAAGCGCCTTGGGCGCTGGATTCCGGGCGTATTCTAGAGTCCCTTGGATTCGAGGACGGAAGCCAAGCCGACAAGGAGGCGCTCAATCGGGTGTTCATGAATGGCGCACGAGAACGAACTGAGAGTATTTGGAAGTTTTGGTATAGCTGGAGTCATCTGCGAGAGCATTCGCCTTCGGTACTGGGACGACTCTGGGGGCATCTGCGCCGAACCTTTTCGGTCTTCTACTTCTTTACGATCCTCACCCTGCTGCGGAGACGCCTCTCCCAACGAAGTGCAAGCCAACTCGCTACCCAATTCAGTTATTGGGAGGAAAGACTCGCGACAGGTTCGCCATTTCTCGGCGGTGATTCACCGCAGATCATCGACTTACAACTCTTTGGGCAAGTGCAGATGTTTGCGAGCATCCCTGGGCCTAGCCTGGCCGTACTTAAAGATGCGCCTGACCTTGACTGCTTGCGAGCCTGGATTTCGCGTATGCAGACTCGTTTTGAGGGGTACGAGCATCTCTACTCAGCGCCCTTCTTCGAGCCCCGCGGAATGGAGCCGGAGAAGGCGCCGCGATTCGAACGCGCTTTCTATTGGCTCAGCTGCCTTTGCATCTGGCTCGTATTCCCGATCACGCTCGCGGTCACGCTCTTTTATGTCGCACGCGTGAATCGACTGAACCTGCGCTGACTAATGAATGGGCGTAGGCCCATTCTCCATCTTCATTCGCGTGTAGCTCGAACTTCGATGATCTGTGCGCGACCCCGAAAAGGTTGACCGCCCTCGCGAACCGAACTCGCATGGAGTTCTTTCCGGCCGAGGTCAATCACGAAGGTCGCTCCGAATTCATCACTGTCCCAAACGACGAGTGTCAGATCATCACGCAAAGCGACCCACGAGTAGCGCAGGGTGGCTGACGGGGGCTCGGCGAGGCTTGGCTCTAACAGAACGAAGGTAACCGCGGACTCATGATAGGTCGCGCTGTAGGTACGGCCGCTCGGGAACTGATAGATCAGTTCACGCCCCGCCAAAGGGGACAAGCGAATCTTTGAGGAAGCCACCTCCAGGTCGGCACATCCGAAGACGGACAAGGCGACGGAAAACAAAACGACCCACATCCAAAGCCCGAGCGACCTCCGCCCGGCAGCTCGTTCGTATTTAAGCATGGTCCCCTCGAGCCGCTAATCGTGCATCAATCGCATCGAGGTGAATTTCAACGGAGTAACGAAAGAAATTGCCGAAATCGGACATGCTGCTCGCGCCTTCTGATCGTTTCGGCCACACGGCGCGAACTTCCTCGGATAGCTGAGCGCCCACTAAATCAGCGAAGCATCGATGGCCGCTATGGGGCGTCGCTCTCGCGAGTACTTCCGACTCTGCGACTGCGGTTATTTGATGCAGCAGCGCTTGAGTAGACAACAAGAGTTCGCGTTCGCGAAGCCCCGCATCAAAGAGCACGCTCGCCAATGCACCGTTTGCGCGCGCATTGAACGGATTCGCTCCCGGCAACCCGCCGCCGTAAAAGCCTAGCTCTAGATGGGATCGAATTCCTTCGCGAATCACCTCAGAGAGCGCGAGACATCGGTCGCGCCATGGACCCGTTTCGGCCTTCGGTAATTCAACCCCTTCCGAGGCAAGGTGCGAGACATGCTCAACAAGCTCGCTCTTGTTCTCGAAATGCCGATAGAGTGCGGCGACGTCGACACCTAACTCCGCAGCGACCCGCCGCATAGGCGGCACTCCGCACCCGTCTACCCGCGCGAGCGATAACGCAACCGCTCCGATCACCCCTCGACTGAGGCGCCGGCGAGAAGATGGAGCGGGTTCATCGACCGCTGAAGATTTTGGCATCTTCGGTTTCCTTTGAATCACGCAAGGGACTCATCTGAGGCGTCGGCGATTGTCCCATGAATCAGATCTCGCCCGGCCCACGATTCACTGCCTCTTTCGATCCGCTGCGGCGGCCGCGGCTTGCATCTGCTTCATCACTCGATCGATGGTGAAACTCGCAGTCGCTTGGCGTGGCGGGAATTCGCGATAGGTCGAAATCCACTTACCAACGACTTCCTGCATAGGCACGAAAAGCCAGAGCTGATCCGCCATGAAGCGTGCATACATTCCCGAGTCCATGGATGTCTCGAAGGGGTCGGTTCGGAGGTTCATCACGGTCGGAAAGACCAAGGGACTTCGTCCCGACGCCCAATCCTTCATGACTGCGAAATGAATCTTCCAATCCCGCCAGCGAATCGCATTTAGGTTGGCATTGTCGTCAAAGAAGAAGACCGTCTCCCGCTTCCCGGGGCCGGAGCCGTCGAGCAGCTCCGTCTGATCGACACCATCGATATGCACCTTGTAGCGCTTGCCGCCGGCGCTGTGCCCACGCTTGAGTTTGGCAACGACATCCGTCACGCCCGCGGCACGAAGGAACGTCGGCAGCCAATCCTGATGATTCATGACATCGTTGATGACGCGTCCCTTGTCGACCGTGCCGGGCCAGCGAATCATTGCGGGAACCCGAAAGCCGCCTTCCCAGGTCGTTCCCTTCTCGCCACGGAACGGCTCGGCGCCGCCATCGGGATAGGTATTCGTCTGCGAGCCGTTGTCGGTCGAGTAGACAACGATCGTGTTCTCATCGATGCCGAGCTCGTCCAGCTTATCGAGCAGCATTCCGACATGGTGGTCGTGTTCCATCATGCCATCGGCATAGAGGCCGTAGCCGCTGCTGCCCTTCCACTTCTCCGCAAGGCGAGTCCAGACGTGCATCCGCGTCGAGTTGAACCAAACGAAGAACGGCTTGTCGGCCTTGTGCGCGCGATCGATAAAATCGACCGCCGCATCCGCGAACTCCTGGTCTGCCGTTTCCATGCGCTTCCGCGTGAGCGGCCCGGTGTCCTCGATTTTACCGTCAGCAAAGGAGTGAATCACACCACGCGGCGCATAACGTTCATGAAAGGCCGCATCCTTCGGGTAGAACTCTGTCTCGGGTTCTTCTTCGGCATTCAGGTGATAGAGATTTCCAAAGAACTCATCAAAGCCGTGGTTGCTGGGTAGAAACTCATCCTTATCGCCCAGATGGTTTTTTCCGAACTGGCCGGTGGCGTATCCCTGCGGCTTCAGGAGTTCGGCGATCGTCGGGTCTTTTTCACTAAGACCTATATTCGCCCCTGGCATTCCGACCTTAAGAAGGCCAGTTCGAAGGGGGTGCTGGCCGGTAATAAAGGCAGAACGACCCGCCGTACAACTCTGCTCCGCGTAATAGTCCGTAAAGATCGCGCCCTCGTTTGCGAGGCGATCAATATTAGGCGTCCGGTTGCCAAGCATTCCGCGGTGATAGGCACTGATATTCCACATGCCTATATCGTCGCCCCAGATCACCAAAATATTCGGGCGGGATTTGTCCGCTGCGAAACCGGGTTCCGCGAGCGCACTTACTGCTAGCCCGACGACCCCGGCCAGTATCACGATTCTTCGAATTAGTCGTCCCAAAAAGCCACTCCTCAGATGTCGTCCAGGTTTCGGTCCAGCCGGAGTCTAAGGCGATTCTTTAACTCGGGGAACCGGTGGCGCCACGCAACAACGATAAAACGACTGAGAGTTGGTCTCCCGGGGATTCACTGCGGTAACGTATGCCCTTGCGGGTGAATAAAATGGAGAGAGAAATGTCGCTGATGAAGTCTGGTCTAATCGCGTGGGTGCTCTGCCTCTTTCCCCTTGTCGCGCTTGCTGCCGACAAGCCCAATATCCTCATCATTTGGGGAGATGACATCGGTATCAGCAATATCTCCGTCAATACCCGCGGCATGATGGGCTACCGCACGCCGAACATCGATCGAATCGCCAACGAAGGTATGATCTTGACCGACTACTACGGCGATCAGAGCTGCACAGCGGGCCGCTCGTCCTTCATCACCGGCCAGAGTCCTTTCCGAACCGGTCTGACTAAGGTGGGTACACCAGGCGCTGACATCGGTATCAAGGCCAAAGACCCGACCCTCGCAGAGATGCTCAAGCCCCAGGGTTATGCCACGGGCCAATTCGGCAAGAATCACCTCGGCGACAAGGATGAGTTTCTCCCGACGAATCATGGTTTCGACGAGTTCCACGGCAACCTCTATCACCTCAACGCCGAAGAGGAACCCGAAAACGAGGACTACCCGAAAGACCCGCGCTTCCGCGAACAACTCGGCCCTCGCGGCGTCATTCACTCTTATGCGGACGGCAAGATCGAAGACACCGGCGCCCTCACTAAGAAGCGGATGGAGACCGTCGACCAGGAATTCGTCGACAGCGCACTCAACTTCATGGATCGCTCGGCCAAGGCGGACAAGCCCTTCTTCGTCTGGTTCAACTCGACGCGAATGCATTTTCGCACCCACACGCCCGACTCAATTAAGGGCGTCTCCGGGCAGGATTTCTACGGCGACGCCATGGTCGATCATGATCGTCAGGTCGGGGAACTTCTGAACAAACTCGATGAACTCGGCCTCGCGGACAACACCCTGGTCTTCTATTCCACGGACAACGGCCCGCACTACAATACGTGGCCGGACGCCGCGAACACGCCTTTCCGTGCAGAAAAAAACACGAACTGGGAAGGCGGTTACCGGGTCCCTGCCTTCGTTAGGTGGCCTGGCAAGATCGAAAAAGGCTCGGTCTCGAACGAGATCATGTCGCACCTCGATTGGGTCCCCACTCTCACCACCGTCGCAGGCATCTCCAACATCAAGAAGAAGTTGAAGAGTGGCTACCGCTCAGGTGCGAAACGCTTCCGCGCTCACCTCGACGGCTACAACTTCGTGCCCCATTTGACAGGCAAGGCCGAAAAGGGGCCACGCCGTGAGTTCATGTATTTCAGTGACGACGGTATCCTTGTCGGCGTACGTGTAGGCGAATGGAAGACA
>Ga0209632_10005000_pt1 | contig 11586 bp, 7 predicted proteins | sample COG_10_FD_184754 | JGI IMG/M metagenome (GOLD analysis project Ga0209632, IMG submission 184754) | Pelagic Microbial community sample from North Sea - COGITO 998_met_10 (SPAdes) (version 2) | ecosystem: Environmental > Aquatic > Marine > Neritic zone/Coastal water | place: Helgoland, sampling...
TCGAGCGGAAGGTGGTTTCGCGTTTTGGGATGTTGGCACCAGCTTCGACACCATATCGCTCCGAGTAGAGTCGTTTGGCGACCTTCCCGACCTGCCCGGCCTTTTCACCGACCTTGATGCCCATTTTTGCCGCTTCGTTGCAAATCGAAGTCTCGGGACCTCGAACGCTTTCCGTACACTTAGGCGTCGCGATGAGCATGCCTGTCGAGGGGTCAATGCTGTCGTCGACCGGCCTTGCCACAGCAATGATGGATTCATCACCAATCGTTTGTATTACAGGGCAGGTACCAAGTGCTGCTATTGGAAGTGATGCTTTTCAGGAAATGGATATTTCTGGCGCAGTTATACCAGTTACAAAGCATAGCTATTTAGTAATGGATGTAAATGATATTGCAAAAACAATTAAAGAAGCATTTGCTATTGCTAGATCTGGGAGACCTGGACCCGTTCTAGTTGATATACCTAAAGATATCCAAGCCCAAAAAATTGAATTCAAATACCCTGAGGAACCAGTTTTAATACCAGGCCTTCCACCAATTCAAAACCCTGAAATAGAGGACCTAGAAAAAGCTGCCAAATTGATTATGGCAGCTAAAAAGCCTTTTATTCTTGCGGGGCATGGTATACTCATATCTGGAGCATCTAAAGAAGTTATTCAATTAGCTGAATTAGCCAATATTCCAATTGGGTGGACTTTATTGGGATCTGGAGCAGTTCCTTCGAGTCACCCACTAAATATGGGGATGATGGGAATGCACGGAGAGTTCTCTGTTAATAATGCGATACAAGAGGCCGACCTTCTGATCGCTTGTGGGATGAGATTTGATGATAGAGTGACAGGCAATGCTGCAACATATTCGCCTAATTCAAAAAAAATCCATATCGAAGTTGATCCATCTGAAATAAATAAAAATATCAAAGTAGATCTTGGAATAATTGGTGATCTAAGGACTGTATTAAAACAACTTAACCCATTGATTAATCAACAGTCAAATAATCAGTGGATAGAGACTCTAATTAATTGGCAAAAACAATCCACACAAAGAGACATTATTAACATAAAGACAGAAACTCTTTATGCCGCGCAAGCGATACATGATATATGGTCTGAAACCAAAGGAGATGCTATTGTCATTTCAGATGTAGGGCAGCATCAAATGTTAGAGGCGCAATACTACAAACATGATGAACCCAATACGCTCTTAACATCCGGCGGACTAGGTACAATGGGGTTTAGTTTACCAGCTGCTATTGGGGCAAGTTTCTATCGAAAAGATAAGCAGATATGGGTTATAGTTGGTGACGGGAGTATTCAAATGACAATTACTGAACTCGCTACTGCAGTTCAAGAAAATGCAAATATAAAAATAGCAATTATCAATAATGGATATCTAGGTATGGTACGTCAATGGCAACAATTATTTTATGACGAAAGATATAAAGAAACACCTATAAGTGGTCCCGATTATGTAAAGCTTTCAGAAGCTTATGGACTTAAGGGTCTTCGCGTTAAAAAAAGATCTGAAATTTCAAGTGCTATCCAAGAAGCTGAAAGTATTCAAGGGCCAGTATTAATTGAATTTATTGTTGAACAGCACGATATGGTTTATCCAATGGTGGCAACTGGAGCAGATTTAAATGATATGATTAGCAGACCTATTCATAATCAGTTTCAAGAATCAGAAATGTAAAGGAAGAGTAAATAATATGAAACAAACATTAATTGTCTTTGTACAAGATGAACCAGGAGTCTTAAATCGTGTTGCAAGCATGATAAGAAGACGTAATTTTAATATTGTCAGTCTAGTTGCCGGTAGAACAGAGAAAAAAGGTATAACCAGGATGACTCTCGTACTTAATGAACCAGATAAAACAAAACAAAAACAAGTTGTTAATAATTTAAAAGCACTCATTGATGTATATGATGTTGTTGATGTGACTGAGGTTAAATGCCATGTAAGAGAATATGCACTAGTGAAAGTTTCTGTTAGAAAAGAATACTCTAGTGATATAGACCTATTAGTAAAAAAAGGACATTGCCGTATCTTAGATCAAGATGAGGAAGCTATGCTTATTGAGCTTTCTGGAAATGAATCTAATGTAGAGTTAGCAATTCAGACTTTAAGTAAGCACATTGTTTTAGAGTTAATGCGTTCGGGAAAAATGGCAATGGTCTCAGGCGATAATGATGAAAATAAACCAAAGTTAGTTAAGTCTAATCCAAATTGGGCAACTGAAAGACTTCTTGAATCTTATTAAGATCAATAAAAAGGTACATAAATGAAAGAAATCAATATAAATGGTTACAAAGAACTCATTATTGAAAGATCTGATTATCCTATCGATCATTGTAAAAATATTCTAAAAAATGAAGTTACAGCAATATTAGGATATGGACCTCAAGGAAGAGGACAAAGTCTTAATATGCGAGACCAAGGGTTTGATGTTATAATAGGACTTAGAAAAGGTCGCAGTTGGGAAAAAGCACTTTCTGATGGTTGGGAAGAAGATGTAACACTTTTTTCTATAGAGCAAGCCACCGAGAAAGCAACAATTATACAATTTTTGCTTTCTGATGCCGGGCAAATTCAAGCTTGGCCAAAGGTCAAATCGAGATTAAACAAAGGGGATGCTCTTTATTTTTCTCATGGATTTGGTATTGTCTTTCATGAAGATACTCAGATAATTCCACCCAATGATGTAGATGTTATTTTAGTAGCACCCAAAGGCAGTGGCCTAACGGTAAGAAATCATTTTAAAGAAGGTAGAGGAATAAATGCTTCATTTGCAATTCATCAAGACTATACCAATAAAGCAAAAGAAAGATGTATCAGTACAGCTTTTGCAATTGGCTCAGGGCACCTTTTTGAAACGACCTTTCAAAAAGAAGTTCATAGCGATTTAACAGGTGAGCGTTGTGTTTTAATGGGGCTTTTACAGGGTGCTTTTCTTGCCCAATATGAAGTTTTGAGAGAAAATGGACACTCTCCATCCGAAGCTTATAACGAAACAATTGAAGAAGCTCTTCAAAGCTTATATCCCTTAATATCTGAAAAAGGTATGGACTGGATGTATAGTAATTGTTCAACAACTGCGCAGAGAGGAGCGCTTGATTGGGCTCCAAAATTTAAAGATGTATTAAAACCTGTTATTGAAGATTGCTACAAAAAAGTTGTTAGTGGGGAAGAGGCTAGAATTTCAATCGAATCAAATTCAAAATCAAATTACCGTATAGATCTAGAAAAAGAACTTCAGCAAATAAATAATCAAGAAATGTGGGTGGCAGGTAAACAGCTCAGGCTTCTAAGACCTGAGAATATTTAACTCAAAGAAAAATTTGAAAGTCTTCTTATTTTTGAATCAAACCTTTATAAGAACGTAGAATATCAAAATGCTCTTCTTTTATTCCTTTCCCACTGAAAATGGAAAGACCTTCTGCACCAGTCTTACCTAAATTATCTAAAATTTGAGAAAGTTCATTTGAACTTAATTTTCCCACAAAAATTCCGGGATGAAGTTCTTGGCCTTTATTTTTAATATCTAATAGACTTTGTTTTGTGCATGAAGTTATCCAATCAATATCTTCATCATAAAAATCATGATATAACATTGGTAAAATAAAATCTATGTTCCATTTATCCCACCTTTGTCTGACCATTTGACCAGCCATTTCAGGGTAGGGAAAAACAGCAGCACTTAGCTTTTTGTTGTTTTTATGCACTAGATCATATGCATCATCTACAATTGCTTTTATCTTATTAAGTCTAAAGTTTTTCCATTCGATATCTAAATCAGGCAGTTTCATTGTTTTAGGGTTTTTATTATATATTATTTCAAATTCTCTAACACATGTATCGCAATAACAATAATCGTAAACGGGCATTTCTTTTTTCTGGATTACATTATATTTTGGTTGTAACCCTATAGGTAAATAGATGTCTGAATATCTTATATAGTCTAAATGAATACTCGAAACACCTTTAACTAATGAAAGTGATTCAATTAATCCAAGAATATGATTTCGTGAATCATTCTGAGTAGGACAGAGCCATTGGTAATATTCGACATATGGTCTCTTATCAAAACAAGACTCACCAAGTCTATTTACAGCATACCAACTCGGGTTTTTAAATGCTATTGAATCATTTGCTCGGTTCATTGTCCAAATCCAAGAATGAACTTCAAGGCCTAAATCTATAGCTAAAGGAGTCAAGCGTTTTAAGAGATCACAATTTGTATGTGTATTTATTAATAATGCGTCGATACCATTTTCAGCATATTTTTTAAATTCAATTTTATAACTATCAACATCTCTTTTAAAATCCGCTGTTATCCAGGTCCAAATTTTTAATTTATTTCTTTCCATTTTTGATTTTTTTTCTCATATTATACATTTAACATTTACCTTCTAAATAATTTAAAAAAAAATATAAAAAAGGTAAATATGCATAATTTTTTTTTTACATCAATTTTAATTACTCTATCCTTAATAAATGTCGGTTATTCATCCGATATTTTCGCTCCAAAACCACTTACAATGATTTTAGAACAATTAAAGTTTCAAGCCTGGACACCAACTCCCATTACCTCAATTGAAAATAGATCTCATGTAGTTTTTATTGATGGCTCAGGTTCTCGTGTTCTACAAGTTAAGCCTTCAATTACTGGTGAGCTTGTAGTTGGTGAAGTCAATTTATTAGAAAATGGAACTGGTACTTATGGTGATGCACTTCGTTCTATGTTTCAAATTCTAGATTTTAACACTTCTTCACTTGCAACAAATGATTTAACGGGAACTTACACCATTCATCCAGAGCTTGCTTCCTATTATGCTCTTGATTATGATGATGGCGACTTGATAATAAAAGATAAATCATCCTTTTATCATTCAGAACAAGTGAGCTCAGCTTATCTGGTTTTCTCAGTACAGGGAACACCAGGGGCTGCAACGATTCAAGCTTCATCTAGATACTTATATGACTCTGTGTTAGATGAATATGTTATGGATGATACCTGGCAGAATCATTGGGTTTTTATAAATGACGAAGAGACTGTAACCCTAACTGATGTTTCAACGGAAGCAACAGAATGGGTAATAGCTGATGCTAGAGAATTGATCGATGTTGGAATTGAATCAGGTAGTGGTTTTAACCCATCATCAACTTCATGGCAAACCAATAGCTTTGCTGCTTATCCAATAGATAATAATACTGGTGAACTAGCGGTTTGGGATTATGATGATAGTCCTTTAAAAACCTCTCAGTTTTATAACAATGTTGATGATGATTATCAAAATCAACTCGGGCATTCAGATGAAGCTAGTGCTTTTACATCTAGTGTACTTGATGTTATAAATCAAAACCTAATAGATCTCGGGCAGAGTATGCGCTATAGTAAAGAAACTTATATTGTTTTTAGAGAAGCATTATTAAATAATCATTTTGAAAGTGTAGACTTATATAATTCAGTTCTTGGCGAAAGAATGGTAGAACATGTTTACTTTACCAGCTCATATGATGATGAAGGTGCCTATCATCCTTTTATGATAATTGCATCGCATAATGCTCCTGCGGGTCCACAATTTCTAATTGATGTTGCGAGACCACCAGGAGATGGAACACCAGGTCTAGGTTATGCAGAACAAACAGTTACAAGAAATTCAATTTTAGAACAAAAATTAATTAAAATACCATTGCGTGATTATGGACTTGTTTCAAACTTAACGGATAATGACTTATCTGAATTTAACTCTCTTGCTTTGGATGAGAATTTAAGTGAATCAGAATGGACTGTAGATAATCATACCAGTACATCATCGACTGGAATAGCCGTTGATGGTGTTGTCGTTTATCCTGCATCCAATAATGTTCTATTATATGCATCTCTAGCTGCGGAAATCACCTCAACTGGTATTCATGTTGGTCGAGGAATGGGGTTTCATTACCATGCTGATGGTCATGCATTTAATGGAAATGGCATTAACCTTTACAATGCTAATGATTATGCTGATCGAACACATCCACCACTTATTGCATTTGTTTATGATGGTATTGCAATTTTTGGTAAATATGAAGACGATTATATTTCTATGGATGGATTCTCATTTGAATTAGATGAATATGGTGGACATGATCACGATGAATATGGATATCACTACCACGCTTTTTCTGAGGAAGTTCAACAGCAGAATGGGCCAGATACATATTCTTTTACTCAAAATTTTCTCCAAAGAGGAGCTTTTAAAGGTCTTATAAATGATATTCCAGGATTTCTAAATGTAAATACAAATCAATTTATGGATGATGAAATAAAACAATATGTTGGAGGTACTGGGACATCTCAATTATCTGTACAGTCTGAAAATAGAATTGTAGCCAGTCAGATAACAGTTTTTCCAAGTTATCCAAATCCATTTAATCCATCTACAAAAATTAGGTATGAATTAAAAAATGATGATTTTATAAATATTAACATATATAATATTAAAGGTGATCATATAAAGCAATTAGTCTGTTCTAATAAATCTTCCGGTTATCACACCGTACAATGGGATGCTACCAATGAAATTGGGGAAGGTGTCTCTGCTGGAATGTATATTTATACTATTCAAGCTAGAGAATACAGATCTACAAAGAAAATGTTACTACTAAAGTAGGTCTAAAGACATAATAAATAGAAAAGCCTCGATTAATCGGGGCTTTTTTTTTGTTACAGATCCAGATTTTTTTAACACCCAAAAAGTTCTTACCAAAGCGTTGAAAACATAAGTTGAGTTTAGAGAAAAGTTGGTAGTCCGTTGCAAATACTATGCTTTTTTATGCTATTTAGTGCATATTTAGCAAAAATAGAGTATAAGAAAAAACCCGTCAAAACAACGGGTTTTTCGTTAATAAAACTTGCGTAGCGGAGGAGGGACTCGAACCCCCGACACCCGGATTATGATTCCGGTGCTCTAACCAGCTGAGCTACTCCGCCAAAAATCTTTTATAATTAAGATTAAAATTTATATGAATACGTTATCTAAAGCCAAAGATAAATCTTTAACTAAAATCTATTTCTTGTTCATGAGTTAGATGTAATTTTATAAGTAATTATTTATTAATTAGGAGATAAAATGTATTCAACAATTGATCAATTTATGGACAATGTAAAATCTAGAAATACTGGAGAGCATGAATTCCATCAAGCGGTACATGAAGTAGTTGAGTCCTTATGGGGCTTTTTAAAAGATAATCCTCATTATTTTCACTCAAAAGTTTTAGAACGAATGATAGAACCTGAAAGAGTAATCCAGTTTAGAGTTCCATGGAGAAATGATCGTGGTGGAATTGAGGTGAATAGAGGGTTTCGTGTAGAATTTAATTCCGCAATAGGACCTTATAAAGGTGGTCTTAGATTTCATCCTTCGGTTAACGTCTCTATTTTAAAGTTTTTAGGATTTGAACAAGTTTTTAAAAATAGTTTAACAACTTTGCCAATGGGTGGTGGTAAAGGTGGTTCTGACTTTGATCCTAAAGGTAAAACCAATAATGAAGTGATGAGCTTTTGTCAAAGTTTTATGACTGAATTATGTCGTCACATTGGGCCAGAAACAGATGTACCAGCTGGAGATATTGGTGTTGGTGGGCGTGAGATCGGGTTTATGTTTGGACAATATAAAAGAATAAGAAACGAGTTTACAGGTGTCTTAACAGGGAAAGGTCTCAACTGGGGTGGATCCTTAATACGTCCAGAAGCAACCGGATATGGATGTGTTTACTTTGCTCAAGAGATGTTAAAAAAAGATGGTGATAGTTTTGATGGTAAAATAGTTACTGTATCAGGTTCTGGAAATGTTGCCCAATATGCAACTGAAAAAGCGAATCAATTGGGAGCTAAAGTTGTGACACTATCTGATTCATCCGGGACAATATATGATAAGAACGGAATCGATGATGAAAAATTAGCATGGGTAATGGATTTAAAAAATAATCGGAGAGGTCGTATACATGAATATGCGGATAAATTTGGAGCAGAATATTTAGAGGGTAAACGTCCATGGGAAATTAAATGTGATATTGCATTACCATGTGCAACTCAAAATGAAATAAATGCTTCAGATGCGAAATCATTAATTGATAATGGATGTAAAGCAGTATCTGAAGGAGCAAATATGCCTTCTGATACAGAAGCCGTAAATCATTTTGTTGAAAGCAAAATTTTATTTGGCCCTGGAAAAGCAGCTAATGCTGGTGGAGTCGCAACAAGTGGTCTAGAAATGAGTCAAAATAGTATGCGTATAAGCTGGAGTAGGGAAGAAGTTGATGGGAAACTTCAGAACATAATGAAGAGTATACATCAAGCATGTGTTAATCATGGAGAAAGTAACGGTACTATAAATTATGTTAAAGGTGCGAATATTTCGGGATTCATTAAAGTTGCTGATGCAATGTTAGATCAGGGAGTTGTTTAGTCTTTTGAACAATACCGATCCTTTTTAAAAGGATCGGCATTGTTTTTTATTAAATCCCGCTAGACTCTTCTTCATCCATTAATTCAATCGTTAGCTTTTTAGGCCTTTGAATTAATCCTAGGCCTGATGTTCCATCCAAAGTAATAGTAAATTGTTCATCAAACTTATACCAATCAATAAATTCCCCTTTTTTATAAAGATTCTTGTCTTTGATCCAATCTAAACTCATTGAGTCAATTCTTTTTTTATGACTTATTGTGAAATATGCAACTCGTAAACTTGTAATATTCTGAAAAAAATGACTGCCAAAAGAAGGATCTATTGGCATATCTTCTCTACCAAGCTCTATAATTGCTTTAGCTTGAGATATCTGTTCCCAATTAACGGGGATTCCTAACCATGGATCAGCTGAGCCCCATCTCCCAGATCCGCAAAGGATAAAATGTTCTTTTAATTTAAATTTACTATTAAAAATTCCGACTTCTTTTGCTATTTCGGCTGTTTTGGATATATCAAATGTTGAGGGTCGTACAATTATAAAATCTTTAATATTATCTATTTTTCCATCACCAAGTGTAATACTGCTTCTACAAAAGATATCTTTTGCTTTAAGGATCTCTTTTTGGTTTATTTTTTGAAGACCTGTTAAAACCATTGGCTTTATTTGCAGTAAACAAAATTCATGTTTTCCGTTATCTAATAAATTAACAGCAAATTCAATTTCAACTGGGCATCCAAGTGCTTTTTTACCAATTTTTAAAATTTCTTGAGCAATTCCAGAAAATGGTATTGTTTCCCATTTCAAAATAGGGGCAAAAGAGACTACTCTTGTACCTTTAATCAATAATGAGTCGCGCATATTATTATCTTCATTAGATATAACACTTCCTAACCATTTTAATGATCCATCTTCCTCAGAAACCTTTAAAGAGTAGAGTTTTAAATCTTCATCTGATACATTTTGGTTTTTTAGAGGTAGGGCATAAAAATGATTTTGGGAATTTTCTTGTGTCGATTTCATTGAAAAAAACTGAGGTAGTATTGATGGATATTTTGGTGAGATACGTAAACATTTTTCACCGTCTACTATTGTTCGTCCAAATCCTAGAGCTAGATAAGCGACACCTTCGGTTCTTTTCATATAGGAGATAGGGTAATAATTGATGCTTTTTAATACTCCACTAAAACTTGGATAAAATCGATTATTTGAATATGTTTGACCTACAATTTCTTGAATTATAACTGCCATTTTTTCCTCTTCGATACGATGAGCCGTATTATCAAGAAGAGTTTTTGCTTCACCTTTAAACGTTGATGCATAAACCTTTTTAATTGCTTTTATAATATCATTAAGCCTCTTTTTATTTGATTTTGAATTATTAGGAAGCATAAATGTTTCATATGTACCCGCTAGAGGTTGATATTGTGAGTCTTCTAAAAGACTAGAGGACCTGATTGCTAATGGTTTCTTATTTTCTTTGATAAAAGATTCTAATTTTAACATTACATCTATGGATAATTTTGATTTTAAAAATAGCTTTTCAAGCTTTTTATCGTCTTTTAGATGGAGTGCTTTCTCCCATAATTTATTATCTTTCATAAAACGGTCAAACTCATCTGTACCAATAACAGTACATTTAGGAACACGTATAGTAATACCGCTGAATTTTTCCCTAATACCAGATTCTGTTATCATTGATCTTGCAAAGCCAAGGCCTCTCGCCTTACCACCGAGTGACCCTCCACATAAACGAGAAAAATCTATTTTATCATCATTCCACTGTGAATAATTTTTAGTTGGATAATTTTTTGAAAGTTCTTTCACATTCGCTAATTGTAATAGAAGGTGCTTTCTAAGGTGTTCGCCTGATTTAAACTCTTCAACAAAAACAGGTCTTAGCTTTGAAGCTAATTCAAATTCAGTTCGAGCAGCTAACCAATTTGAGAAATGATGACTTTTAGCATGATATAGCAAAGATTTTTCAGGTATTGTTAGAATTGCATTTCTAAGCTCATCTAAATTAGTTGCTCGAGCTATTTCTTTATTATTGGGAAGAACGAAAATAAAATCGCCAAACCCAAAATTTTTAATCATAAATTTTCTTAAATCATTAAGTAGTGTTGGAGAATTTTTATCAAGAAAAGTAGTCATGGTTTCTTTAGTCATCTCTTTATTCTCTTTACCTGTTGATTGTAGAAGTATAGGTATTGATGAATCTGTATTTCTTACCCATTTTGAAAATTCATAACCAGCCTTAGAATCTTTAATGCCTTTTTTAGGGAACCTTACATCTGAAATAATACCAATCATATTTTTTCTGTATTTGCGATATAACCTCTGCGCTGTTTCAAAATTAGGGGTAAGTAAAATTTTTGCTCTTGCTCTTAAATGAAGTAATCGACTGGATTGACTTAAGGTAGTATCAACTAAATTTTTTGTTTGATACATAATTTCTTTGTATATAAGAGGTAGTAAAATAGAATACATTCGAGGAGAATCTTCAATAATTAAAATAGCCCTAACATCGCCTTTTAAAATATCTTGTTTTGCATTTTTTCTATCCTCCACATATTTAATAATAGCAGGAAATACACTAGCGTCCCCAGACCATATAAACACCCTATCAATTGATTTTGGAGATATTAAATCAGGTAATTGTTTAAGCTCTGTTTCATCAAAAACTAATAGAATTACTGGCTTTTTAGGATATAATTCTTTTATTGCAGAGCCTAGAGTAATGGGGTCTTGATCCTCAATTCTTAGCATTACTATGATTAAATCAAACTTTTTATTTTTTATAATTTCTAACGCTTCAAGTCCTTTTGAAACTCTAGTAACTCTGGGGGCATAATTAAAATTCATGCCAATGTATTCAGTTAAAATTTGTTCCGTTAAATGTCCATCTTCTTCAAGGATAAATGCATCATATGGGCTTGCAACAAGAAGGATCTCATGTACGCGGTTGGGCATGAGATCTTGGAAATCAATTTTACCTTTATTACCTAAAAAAAAATCTGCCATATCTAAATTTACTTATGCCTTAATAAAAATAGAACAATGAGTTAAATGACTTTAGTATTATTTAGTGGATTATTTTAATTTTGATTTTTAAATAGGGTATAATTATTGAATT
>Ga0209632_10005021_pt1 | contig 11565 bp, 9 predicted proteins | sample COG_10_FD_184754 | JGI IMG/M metagenome (GOLD analysis project Ga0209632, IMG submission 184754) | Pelagic Microbial community sample from North Sea - COGITO 998_met_10 (SPAdes) (version 2) | ecosystem: Environmental > Aquatic > Marine > Neritic zone/Coastal water | place: Helgoland, sampling...
TATAAATAAAAAAATAAAAAAATAAAAAAATAAATATAAATAAAAAAATAAAAAAATAAAAAAAATTTAAAAAAACACTTTTAAAAAAATTTCATTTTTATTATTTTTTTATTTTTTATTTTTTATTTATAAATATTTTAAAATACTTATTTATAAATAAAATAATAATAATTCATTTCACAATTCTTTTCACAATTCTTTTCACAATTCTTTTCACAATTTTCCTATGTTTGACAATGGAAGACCAATCTAACAAAAGACAAAGACTCATTGAAACAGATTATACTGAACGTTTCCATCCTTCTATTATTGCCTTTAATAATTTTGTTTCTTCACGAGTTTCTTCAAATAAAAGATTTTCGCATAAAACATCCAGTGGTGTATTTTACTTTATTGAAGATGACCATTATGATACATTTTTGAACCTATTATGCAACGCTTCCAGTTTCAAAGATTTTCATTTCAATGAATACCCAACTCACATTTTTCCCGCACTTTTTAAGTTCAAGTTTGTTAGGTCCTTTGTTCAACCTTTTATCTCTACAATTGTTTCAAATTTGTTCAAAACTTTAAAATCTTTGCTGAAACTTGATATCTTTTCTAAATATGAACAGTGTCTTTTTATTTCTACAAAAGATAATCAACAAGAGTTTTACATTTTTTTCCCAAATATTGTTATTTTTAAGAATATATTCCACATGGTTCGTGATATTGTCATTAACAATAATGATGTTCTTGAAAAGTATGATGATTTGGGATATGAAAATACCATTAATGAATGCTTTGTTGATGAAATCGAAATCCCAATTGTTTCATCAATTGATTTGTACGAATTTTCCGGATATAATTGTTTGGGAGAAACTTGCGATGAAACATCCTTTTTTGAAAATTCGGATACTTTGACATTTATGCATTTTTTTTCTATCCGAACATCAAAATTAAGCGAGGTTGCACCTTTATCTGTTTTAGGTGATGTATCATTGAAAATCAATCCAGATAATCTCTACACTCCCGATTTCATTTTACAAATGGTTGATTTTATTGACCCAGAAAAGGTGAATGATATTGATATTATTTGGTCGCTCATTAATATCCAAAATCAAAGTGGTCAAGATTTATTTCATGTCGCCTCTCATTTTTGTGGCACATTTGAATTAAATCAGTGGGATTTTATGAAATCAAACCCTTCTCCGGAAACGTCTAAATTGGGAATGACTTCTTTGATTTATTTTGCATCAATTCATTCAGTTAATTCTTATCGAAAATTCATTTTTGAGAATATTTGGATCTTTATCAAAAACTCGTGTGACAAATATGTTAATTTTTACTTGGAGGAAGAAAATGATGGTACTGAAAATGCTCACAATGAAGTTGTTCTTAAAGCGAAATTTCAACAATTTGATACAGTTTGCTTCTATTTGGCGTCTATTGCGAATTTGATGTATGGACATATTTTCGTGTGTTCTAATATTTCTCGGAAATCTTGGTTTTTTTTTAATGGTGTTAATTGGATTAAATCTAACAGGGCAGTACATCTCTCAAAATTATTTGAAACTGATTTTTACTCTTTATTTAACTATTGGAGTGTCGCTTTTTCCCAAGAAGATGTTTCAAATGAATTGCTTTTTCTCAAACAAAATTATTCCAAATGTTGTTCAGATTTCGCCGCTTTTCTTAGAAACCATTTGAAGAAAAAAATGATGATTGATGTATGTGCAGAACATTTTTATTGGGATTTTCAACATATTCTCAATAAAAATGTAAAATCTTCTAATTTTGAAGAAATTCTTGACACAAATGTTCTTCTCATTGGTCTCCAAAATGGTGTTTATGATTTGTCCTCTCATATGTTCCGTTCTGCTAAACCAGATGATTTTATTTTCTTGACCACCAAAAATTCATATTGTGAATTCAGTTGGACACACGTTGTGGTTCTCGAAATACTTGATTTCTTCCGAAAAGTTTTCCCAAATCAAACTATTCGTAATTATGTTTTAAAATTGTTTGCTTCTTTTATGGATGGTAATATTGAAGAACAATTTTACATTTTTACAGGCACTGGTAGCAATGGTAAAAGCAAATTAGTTGAACTTACAATGGGAGAATATGTTGGCACTCTTCCTGTTTCCCTAATTACAGGTAAAAGAACACCTTCTTCTTCGGCTACTCCTGAATTGGCTAGAATGAAAGGAAAACGTCTTGGAATTTTACACGAATCAAACGTTACTGATGCTCTTAATTTAGGTCTTATAAAGGCTATTTCAGGTGGAGATAATATGTATGCTCGTGCTTTACATAGCGACCCTATTGAATTCCGCCCTACTTTTCAATTACTTCTTCTCTGTAATGATAAACCAAAAAGAATCGACCCATATGATTTCGCTACCTGGAGACGTATCATTGTTTTGAATTTCAATAGTTCTTTTTTGGAAAATCCTGACCCCGAAAACCCTTTACATTTCCAAAAAGACTCGAATTTGCACACTAAATTGCCTTTGTGGAAAGAAGCATTCTTTTGGATACTTACTCAGCATTACCACGAACTTCGCAATATTGGAAATCCTGTTCCAGATGATATCATCATTGATACCAAGAATTATCGCGATTCAAATGATTATGTAGCAATTTTCATTAAAACACATCTCAAACCTACAAGGTTCTTTAATGATGTCATTTATTTGGAAGACGTGTTTGCAAGATTCAAAGTTTTCTATTCAAACCATTATCAAGAACAAAGCAAACTTAAATTTGCCGAATTTTGCGATATTATTGTAGTCAAATTAGGTCCATTGGTTATATTCAGCCAATTTAAAAAAGGTTGGACTCATTTTATTTATGTTTAGTGTCATTTATATAACAATCAATCAATCAATCAATCAATTATTCACATAATAAAATCATAATTCGTAAAATTATAGCAGATTTAAAAACTATTTATATTAATTAATATCAATTTATATTTATGTCTAATGATTCAGAATTTGAAAGTAAATTAGAATCCATTAATGATGTATTCAAGATTCCTATGCATTATAACTCCAATAAAAAAACTATCAATTCAAATATAAAAAAGGATTTAGAATTATTGAGCACGGTCGATTCATCTTGTCTTCCAATGTATGATTATTTCGTTTTCAATAAAAATAACACTGTAGAACAAAAAAATGATGCAAATACAAAAATAATAGAACAAATATCAGAGCATTATACTACGGATGTAGATTATTTAAAGGATCAACAAAAATTGCTTCAAAATTATAAACATAATTCTACCGAATTAAAGGACAATAATATGTTTCACATTGGTATTTTAGATGAAATAAAATTGAATATTAGTTTTAAGGATAAATATGGTTTTATTGATTGGGACATGTTTGAATATTTAAATAAGTCTCAAACATTTTTAACCGGTTTAAGTATTTATAATATTATCTCACCTTTAATGTCATTGATGATTCCAATCTTTATTGTTATTATTCCATTTTTTATTATAAAATTTAAAGGATATAAGGTTTCTATTCAACAATATATTAAAATCCTTAAAGAAACAGCTGGAAATAATTCTATTTATAAACTATTCACTAATTTTAATAGTGTGGATATAACCCAAAAAATGTATTTACTTGTCTCAGCAGGTTTCTATACTTTCTCTATTTATCAAAATGTTATTTCTTGTTGTAAATTCCATCAAAATATGAAAAATATTCATTCTTATTTCGAATCATTTGCTAGCTATTTAGATTATACAAATGTTAATATAAAGAATTTCTTGACTTTCTCAGAACCGTTACCTAGTTTATTAAAATTTAATGGAATTTTGAAATCAAATTTAAAGAATATTGAATCGTTAAATAATCGTATTCTTAAGATAAGTGAATATGATTTTAAAAATTATAAAAAAGTCACCGAATTGGGTTATGTAATGAAATTGTTCTATGAAATTTATGAAGACCCCAATATTAATGAAACTTTACTATATGCTATTGGATTTAACTCTTATAGTGAAATTATAAATAATCTTTCATTAAATTTACAATCTGGTTCTTTAAATTGTTCAAAAATAACATTACAAATCAAAAATCAAAAAGGAAAAAAAGGAAAAAATAAAAATGTTTTTAAAGATTCATACTACGCACCTTTAAAATATAATGAACATATTAAAAATGATATTAAATTGCAAAATAATTTCATTATTACCGGACCTAATGCTTCCGGAAAAACTACTATTTTAAAAACTACTATGATTAATATTATATTTACACAACAATTCGGTTGTGGGTTTTATAAAACCGGTTCTTTAGTCCCTTATGATAATCTTCATTGCTATTTAAATATCCCTGATACTTCCGGACGAGACAGTTTATTCCAAGCTGAAGCTAGACGTTGTAAAGAAATATTAGATGCTATTAAAGATACAGATGAAACACATTTTTGTGTTTTCGATGAACTTTATTCCGGTACTAATCCTGATGAAGCAGAATCAAGTGCAACTTCTTTCATGAAATATTTATGTAAAAATAAAAATGTCTCTTGTATGCTAACTACTCATTTCGTAAATATTTGCAAAAATTTAGCCTCCAATAAAAAAATATCAAATTGTCAAATGAAAACTAATTTCGACCCAGTCAATAATAATATTGACTACAATTATAAACTTATTAAAGGAATTTCTAAAATTAAGGGTGGAATGAATATTTTAAAAAATATGGATTATCCAGATGAAATATTAAAAATTCAAAATAATGCTTCTTAATATTGTAAAATATTATTCGTTAATTTAAACGAAATTAATATAACAAGTTAATAATAATGAACCAAATAAAGGATATATTTAATGTACAATTCTTTGTTATTTTAGGAGTTGTTTTGTTATTAGTTACTTTTCTTGTTATTTACTCTGAACAAAAATTTAAAGCATACGACCATAAAATGACCTCAATGCTAAGTCTAGTTTCTTCTTTAGCAGAAGAAACTGAACTATTAAAAACCAATCGGTCTCCTTCTAACAATGGACCTATACATGTTAATGAAGATGTTAAAACCAAAAGTCAAGCACTAGATAAAATATTAGAAGAAAGTAAATTAATTGATGTTTCTGATTATGAATCTCAAGATGATTCTGATTCTGATGCTGATGCTGATGCTGATTCTGATTCTGATTCTGATTCTGATTCTGATTCTGAAGTTTCTCTTTCTGATTCTGATGATGAGGGTTCAAATGAATTAATAAATAATACTGAACATAAAGTTTTAAATACAATTGATTTAGGAAATGTTGTGAGTGAGACAATAACTATTAAAAAAATAGAAGAATCTCCTTCTGATAATGTAGTTGATTTAGACGATTTAGACGATTTAGATGATTTAGACGATTTAGACGATTTAGACGATGATGAACCTGCTGTTGTTGAATTAGACGATGAAGATGAAGAACCTACTGTTGTTGAATTAGACGGTGAAGATGAAGAAACTACTGTTGTTGAATTAGACGGTGAAGATGAAGAACCTGCTGTTGTTGAATTAGACGGTGAAGATGAAGAACCTGCTGTTGTTGAATTAGACGGTGAAGATGAAGAAACTAATGATGATGAATTCAATAACCCTTCTAATATATTAAAAGATGAAGTTGATTACAATAAATTATCAGTAGCAAAACTTAGAGAAATTGCTTTAGAAAAAAATTTGATTATGAATACTAGTAATAAATTAAAAAAAGGAGAATTGTTAAAACTTCTAGAGTAGAATCGAATAATTAATATGTAAATAGATTTCAAAAATTTATATAAAATAAATAATTATATTATATAAATGAACCACAATCCAGACTATTTTATTTTTGATAATAATAATTATAATAACAATTCTTTGATTATTCGAGATAAATCTAAATCCAATTGGAAAATGAGGAATATCCTACAAAAACAAAATTTAGAACCATTATTACATAAAGGACCTTCACAATCAATCAATAATCCATATACTTTTAAAAGTATTTATGATGTCAATTACCCATCTATAGATAGTTTCAATAGTGATTTAAAAAATAATTTTTTAGAAAAAGAAAAATTTCAGGCTAAACTTATAGCTCCTGCAATAAATGTTAATTTAAAATTACCACGTATTTAATTAATTATATTTCCTCAAATTTTGCATATATATATCCGTCATCTTGGGAATACATTTTGCGACAATTTATTTCAATAATTTGACAATCATCTAAATAAAGTTTATCATTCAACGCATCTAATACAAATTTAACCATATTGTCCAAATCTTTGTTATTTGTATTATATTTTGGAGAACTATCCTTTAGCTGGCTGGAATATTTACCACTTCTATAATGATTTTTTGGTCTTTTACAATAAAAATCTAATGTGCATTTAATTGGTTTAGCCATTTTATCTTCAGGAAATCCACCTATCACATTTACAAAATCATCTTTTTCTTTTTTAGATGGGTCATATGTTCCACCTTTTAATCTGTGTCTGTGTCTCTTTAAACTAACCGGCTCAAAATTTATTGTTGCTTCAAATATCATATTACTTGATAATTAATAATTAATAATTATTAACGTTATATTTTTATATCATTTATTTACAATTTATTTACAATTTATTTACAATTTATTTACAATTTATTTACAATTTATTTACAATTTATTTACAATTTAATTAAAAATAAATATACTATTCGTATGAACTTAAAATTAAATGTTCTACTTAAATAATAAGAATAAGAATTAATGTCTGATATTATTGAAATTAGTGAAATTGATATTAACGAGCAACCTTCTAGCAATTTTGGTGGTGGTCTTGAACTTTTAATGAATGACAAGTTAGGAGACAACAATAACTCGAAATCGAGCAATATTGAATTGAATGACCTTGATAATTTAGAGTATGAACTCAATGATTTAGTTGATGAAACTCATATGGAAGCACAATCAGATTTATTTAGCGGTAAAGTTCGTTTTGATGATGATGACGGGTCAGTTGTTGATGTAGAAGTACCTATTGGAAAACAAACATCTGAACAAGGTTCTACGTCTGGACAAAAAACTTGGGATGGTTATGCAAAATTCAATGATATTCCTATTAACCCTGATAAACGACTTCCAAGTGAGCCTAAATTAACTTCTGAACAATTGCTTCGTGAAAAATTCAAGTTTTTAAGAAAGTTGGAAGAGCTTGAACGAAAAGGTGTCGAACTTTCTAAAAAGTATAACATGGAGTCTAATTTACAAGAAATGAGAGGCGAATATGAAACGATTGTAGAAGAAAAGAAGAAACAAAATTCTGTAAAGTTTCAAGGTAATATGCTTATGGCTGCAATTAATGGTATTGAATTTTTAAATAATAAATTTGATCCATTTGATATAAAATTAGATGGTTGGGGAGAACAATTTAACGAAAATGTAGAAGATTATGATGATGTATTTAGTGAGCTTTATGAAAAATATAGTTCTAAAGCATCAATGGCGCCTGAATTGAAATTACTTTTTCAATTGGGTGGTAGTGCAATGATGGTTCATATGACAAATACAATGTTTAAAAGTTCTATGCCTGGTATGGACGATATTTTAAGACAAAATCCTGACCTAATGAAGAGCTTTCAATCAGCAGCAGTTAATTCAATGTCTGATTCTAATCCTGGATTGTCTGGATTTATGAATAATATGATGAATTCTGGTATGCCACCACCACCACCAGAACAAACCCAATCTCGACCCAATTTCACAAATGATGGACGAGCATTTCAAGAAAATATGAATATGGATAATGATGGTATAAATATGAGAGAAAAGAGACCAGAAATGAAGGGTCCTTCCGATATTTCTGATATATTATCTGGTCTTAAAACACGCAATATTAATATCCAAGAAAACGAAAAACCTAGACAAGATAACAGCACTATTAGCATAAGTGATCTAAAAGAATTACAAACTGATGTTACTATGCCTAAGAAAAGTAAAAGAAGACAAAAATCCGCAAGTAATACTATTAGTTTAGATATCTAAAAAAATACTTTATTAATGCAATTATTAATATAAAAATTATTTGTTACTTTATATTAATATTAATATTAAAATTAAATATGAAAAAGAGTTGTCCAAAATCAGGAATAAAAATTCACGAAACCCAATCTAATCGGGTTTCTTCAAATAATATTGACCTCAATATTGATCTTAATCTAGACAACTATTCTTGTCACGAATTATTCAATCTTTTCGGAATTCAAGGAAGACAATTAGATGAACAATTAATGAAAAGTGTCAAAAAAATTGTCCTTAAAACACACCCGGATAAATCAAAATTACATTCTGATTATTATATTTTCTTTTCTAAGGCATACAATCGTCTTTATTCACTTTATAAAAGTCAAAATATTGCTGATAAAAATATGAATAATGTAAATACAAATTATTCAACTATTGATGAGACAGAAAAGACAAATTTACTTGATAACTTTTTTGATAAAGACAAAAACTTTAAAAATAATAAACACTTTAATAAATGGTTTAATGATAAATTTGAAAAACATCATATAAAAGAAGAGGAACAAGAACAAGGGTACGGTGATTGGCTTAAATCCAACGAAGGTATTATCGAAACTGGTAAAATTACTCAATCGCAATTAGGAAGCGAAATGGAAAAACATAAACAAAGACTTCAAGGTTTAATTCCTTATAAAGGTATTCAAGATTCATTTTCTTCTTCTTCTATTGTTTCAGGTGAAGGGTTTAGTGACTTGAAACAAGTTTATGAAGAATCTGTTATTCCTGTCACTCAACAAGATTATAATAAATTGAAAAAATTCAATGGAATTAACGAATATTCATCGTTCAGAGATAATCAGATTAAAAATGTTAAACCAATGGATAAACAAAAAGCGGATTTTATTATTAACAAAAATCATCGTGATTTAGAAGACCAATGTATTGCAATGACATATAAAAATATTAAACATACTGAAAAACAAAAGGACCAAAGTAACCTATTCTGGTCAGATTTAAAACGGTTGAATTAGTTTATCTATTATCTATTATCTATTATCTATTATCTATTAAATATAAACTATATAAAGTATAAAAATATAATTTATATCTACAAATATGAATATGAATATGAATATGAATATGAATAATATAAATATCCCTTTAATACAAACGGAACAAAATTCTCATTTGAATATTAAATTGTTTATATTAGACCCTTTTTCTGTTATTGTTAAACTTGCAATTTTAGCAAATAAACCAATAGGAACCAAAATTATTATTAAAAATAATATCATTCAGTTTCAAGACCCTGGTATGTTTCAGTTTATTACCCGATATATGAATAATTCTAGTAAATCGGATTTACATTACTTATATAATCCTATCAAAATTGCTTGCTCGCATTTTTTTGAACAAACAGAAAAAAATTCTGAAAAAAATCTACGCATTAAAAAACTGTTCCAAACCTCCCAAATTGGTCTTAAAAATTTAATCGAAACCTATCGGAATTCTTCAATGGTAAATGTTTGTTTAAACTATTATTATTCTATGATATCAAATTATATTGATGAAAAAAATAATGATAATTTATTTCAAAAGGACCCCATGACTTCATTATATACAGAAGAAATTAATACTAAGGTTATGCAAATTTGGTCAGATGGACGCATTAAAATCGTATTGGATTTGATTGATTTCTTAACAAATGAAAAATCTGCGTCTCAAAATGTTCAATCTCTTGAAAATATTATGGAAAATATTGATACTGAAACTCAAATTATTGTTTCTAATATATAAATTTATTGAAATATTTATTTTTTCATTTCAACCGTTTTTTAAATGTGCTCATTAGTGAATCAACCGTGTCATTCTTATTGAAATATTTAATCTCATCTGGTTTAAATTTAACAATTTTTTTAAATCGTTTTGTACCTCGTTTTGTACCTCGTCTTGTACCTCGTCCTGTATTTTTTTTTTTTACTCGCCTTGTTCTTTTTTTTGACATAATTAAATATATATTATGATGTTATTATATAATTTTAAACTATAATATATGTCAGAAAAAAATATTATTTTTCCAGATGAACTAGATATTGTTATACATACGTCTGTTCCTTTATTAGGAAAATTCTATTATTCTCCTGATATGAGTATAAAAAATAAAAAACTTATTACCCAAGAACAACTTATTTTCAATTCACTCATCAAATTAAATCAAAATTCACTTAAGGATATTCCGGATTATGAACAACGTGTCTCTCATTTTTTTAACCGTACGTCTTATGAATCTATGATTTATAATTATTCAGCTAGTCAGTCTCTTAAATTATCTGATGATGATTTGTATAACTCTAAGAATAATCTTCAATACAATGACAATATCAACAACAATATTACTTTTGTTCTTGATACTATTTTTGAAAAAGGTCAAACATTATATTTAGGTGAAAAACCATATACAATTTTATTTTATGAAATGAAAATAAATAAACCTAGAATTACTAATAAAATTAGTAATATTACTGGTGATCCGAATCAAACTATTTATGATACTCGCAATAAACTCAGAGAACAAGGAGATAAAACAAAAACGGAACTTGAAAAAATTCAAGATGAGTCAATAGACGATTTAGATGGTTTAGTTAATAATATTGAAGGGAACTCTGAAGGGAATTCATCCACAAAATATAGTGGTGGTCATAACCATTCTCATATTATTGACACCGATTTTAATACAAAATTTGACTTAAATGATAATATTGAAGATTTTATGGATTATTTCTCTACATTTATTTCAATTCAAATAAACAATTTTAATGCACAAAATGATATACAAATTATTTATTTCAATAAAGGTATTTGGCACGGTATCGATAATATTTTCACAAAAAAATCTATTCTAAGTTTATTTTACAAAAATAAAAATTTAAATTTAAATAAATTAAAAAAACAAAATATATCCTTATTTCTTACTGAAATATCTCAATCTCTCAGCAATATTGGTATTAAACTCGTTATCAATGATGATACTATTATTAAAACTATTGTTGATGAACAATTGGAATTACATTTTAATCATAATATAACAAAAAATATTATAAAATTTGTAAAAAGTTACAATTCCAACAATTCCAAAAAAATAACCACTCCAAATAAAATGATTGGTGGATATTATTATGGGTTTATGAAAAATAATAATCCATACATTAATTATCAAAATATTCCCAACCTTAATTATCAAGATAATTCACAATTTAATCCTTTATTATCAGAAGAGGATTTTAAAAATATATCTCTAAATAAATTTGAAATCGAAGTATATGTTGAACTAACAAATAAAAAAATCTTAGGTGAAAAAAATTCTGATTGTTTTGCCCGCAAAAAGAAAATGATTTATAATGCAAAAAAACTATTTAGTATTCAAAATATAGTAGATTTTACTAATATTGCTAATTATGATTTATACAACCCTGATATGGACCTGAGTAAAATAAAACCTTATCTGGACCTTACTTATAACAGAAAAATATTATCTGAAGAAGAAAAAAAAGAAAAAGCAGATAAAAAAG
>Ga0209632_10005024_pt1 | contig 11563 bp, 7 predicted proteins | sample COG_10_FD_184754 | JGI IMG/M metagenome (GOLD analysis project Ga0209632, IMG submission 184754) | Pelagic Microbial community sample from North Sea - COGITO 998_met_10 (SPAdes) (version 2) | ecosystem: Environmental > Aquatic > Marine > Neritic zone/Coastal water | place: Helgoland, sampling...
GGTGATTAGAGATCCTTATGTATTATTAGGATTGTTTATTACAGTAGTTTTTGTGATTTTTTTAGTTAGTAAAATGCCACAATCTAAAGCCGAGGGTGAAATGCCAAAAATTGGTGAAACTTTTGCGGCTTTAGGTAAAAACTCTAAATATACATCTGGAGTATTGGCTCAAGTTTTATATGTTGGTGGGCAAATAATGTGTTGGACTTATATTTATCAATATGCAGAAGGCATAGGTATGGATAGTGTTACAGCAGGTTATTATCAAATGGCTGCCTTTGTTTTATTTACGGTTGGTAGAGCTATTGGAACGTATTTATTACGTTTTATTAGTTCAGGAAAATTACTAATGTATTTTGCTGTTTTAGCAATGGTTTTTTCTTTAGGAACTATTTTTATTCAAGGTATTATTGGTTTATATTGTTTAGTGGGTATATCTTTCTTTATGTCTTTAATGTTTCCAACCATTTATGGTATTGCTTTAGGAGGTTTGTCAGAAGAGCAATCTAAAGTAGGTTCTGCAGGTTTGGTTATGGCAATTGTTGGAGGTGCATTAATGCCAAAACTGCAAGGAATTATTATTGATGCTGGTGGAAATGGTGTTGCAGACACTTCGATTATGGGAGTTTCAGAAGTAAACTTTTCATTTATATTACCATTACTGTGTTTCTCTTTTATAGCTTGGTATGGTTTTAGAGTATTTAAAAAGTATGAATCCAGTAGCTCATAATGATATAAAAAACAAGTATGCAAAGAAGTATAAAACTGTATTTGATAATTATAGTTTCTATTTTTAGTAACTCAATAATTTTTTCACAATCAAAAAAACCAAATGTTATCGTTTTTATTGCTGATGATTTTGGTTACGGCTCAACCAATATTTATGGCGCACAAGAAGCATTAATAAAAACGCCAAACGTAAATAAATTAGCCAAAGAAGGCGTAAAATTTACAAATGCATATACAACAGGTTCTGTATGCACTCCCACTAGATATGCATTAATGACGGGTCAATATTCTTGGAGAACAAAACTTAAAAAAGGGGTTGTTAATATGAACGACCCAGCTTTAATTGATGTGAAAAGAAAAACATTACCAAAATATATGCAATCTTTAGGTTATAAGACAGCAATGGTTGGTAAATGGCATTTAGGTTTTAAAGAAAAAAAGTTCAATAATTTATTAGGAAATATTTATCCTGCTCCAACAGATTATGGATTGGATTATAGTTTTGCATTGCCTAATAATTTAGATGATGGACATAAAGTTTACATTGAAAATAACAAGATTTATGGATTGCGTTCTGATAAAATTTCTCCTTACGGAAAATCATTTTATGGAAAACAATACCAAGGATATGATGCCCCACAAAGAGTTACAGAGCAAGTAACAGATGATTTAACAAACAAATCTATAGAGTGGATGAAAAGTTTGGGTAAAGACCAGCCATTCTTTTTATACTATGCAGCAGCTGCAGTTCATCATCCCATAGTACCTAGTCCGCAAATGCGAGGTAAAAGTAACGCAGGTGCATATGGAGATTTTATTCAAGATATAGACCGTTCTTTAGGAGATTTAATTGCATTTCTAGAAGAAAGAGGTATTAGAGAAAACACCATTATCATTTTTGCGAGCGATAATGGAGGAGATATTCCTAGAAAGAAAAATCTTGTAATGCCAGAAAATTTTGCCATTAATAAAGGCTTACAAATTAATGGAGATTATAAAGGAGATAAACATACCATTTGGGATGGAGGATTTAGAATTCCGTTTATTGTAAATCATCCAAAGAAAATAAAAGAAGATAAAACTTCTAATGTAACTATCTCAACAATTGATATTTATGGTTTTTTAGCAGATTATATTGGTAATAATAAAGGGTTAGATTTAGAAGATGCACCAGATAGTTATAGCTTTAAAAAGGCCGTTTTAAAACCAAATCAATTTTACGAAAGACCCCCTTTAGTGCATAGAGATGCACAAGGCAGAAAAGCAATTCGTTTTGAAGGGTGGAAATTCATTGAAGAAAAAAATAAAGACACAAAAAGAAAGATGAATGCTGAAATGCTTTTTAGCTTAACTAAAGATAAAAAGGAATCTACAAATCTTGCTAAAACAGAAATAGCAGTTGTTGATAAAGCAAAGACCTATTTATCAAAAGTAATAGAAAAGTCTTCCAAGGAAATTTGGAAAAATAATTAAAATGAAAAATAAAATAATAGTACTAATTGTTGGTTGTTTGTTGTTGATGTTTAATTGCAAGTCTAAAAGTGGGCTTATAAATCAAACTAAAAACAAGAAGAAGCCAAATGTGTTGTTACTATTTTCCGATCAACATAACAAAAAGACAATGGGTTATGAAAATCATCCAGATGTCATTACTCCAAATCTCGATAAACTATCAACTGAATCTGTGGTCTTTGATAGAGCCTATGCAACAAGAGGTGTTTGTGTCCCCTCTAGAATGTCTTTAATGACAGGACTCTATCCAAGAACATTAGGGTTAATGAATAATAATGAAGAAACTTCTGTTACAGACAAGGCGACTTCGTTAGCTAGTATTTTTAAATACAATGGATACAAAACCTATACTTTTGGAAAAAGACATTTAAAAGGTGGAGGAGACAAAGGTTGGGATGTTAAAAAAGAGGTACACGCAGAAGAAGGCGATAATGGCAACTATTTAAGCTGGGTTACAACACAAGGCTATCAAAGTGAATTCTCTTATGATTGGGCTGCAGAATTCGGGAAAGGACCTACTGGTAGTAACGATGCGAACGCCAATATACCTATCGCTGATTTAGGGACACGTATTTCTAAATTACCATTCGGATATACAATGGAGGCTTACACTGCATTAGAAACCATTAATATGATTGATCAACAAAAAAATAGTGATACACCTTTCTTTTGTTTTTCTTCTTTCTATAGACCACATCAACCCTACACTCCTGTAAAGAAATTCATGGATATGTATACAGTTTCCGAATGGGGAAAGGGCACAAAATTAAAAAGTGGTATAAAAATGCCCGAAAGTTTTTACCAACCCACAAAAGATTTGCCACCCTTATTACAGTTCCAAAGAAATGGAGGTAATAAAGTATGGAACATGGACAAGGCTTTTGAAGACGAACAACTCTGGAGAGATTATATTGGAGCCTATTACGCATTAGTCACAGAAGTAGACCATTACGTTGGCGAGATTTTGCAAGCTTTAGACAAAGCAAATATCACAGAAGAAACAATCATTATTTATACCACAGATCATGGCGATTTTGTTGGGAACCATGGAATGGTAGAGAAAGCTGCTGCTGGTCATAATATTTATGAAGATATTTTAAACATTCCCTTAATGATTAGAATTCCAGGAAAAACACTTCAAGGAAAACATACTGCTGAACTGGTAACTTTGGTAGATATTATCCCTACTCTAATCGATGTTTTAGACTTAAAAACCCCCGATTTAGAATACAATTTTGAAGGCGTATCACTCGCGAAATTAATCTTGGAACAAAAACCATTGAACAGAGATTATATCGTATCTGAAAGTTGGTTTCAAGCCACAGTAATCGGTAAAAATGAAAAACTGGGGATTATGAAGCCAAATCCTGTAAATCCTAGACGAGATTACAGAGAATTTGGAGATATGTTTTTTGATAGAACATACGATCCTTTAGAGCTAAATAATGGAATTAATGATGCAAAAAATCAAGAAAAAATAGCGCAGCTTAGAACGTTTTATGCTGATTTTAAAACACAAGTTTCCGGAATTGGAATGCAAGAAATAAATAACAAAAATAAATAACCACAAATGATATTTAATACTTATAAAACCATTGGATTTATAGTCTTTTTAATACTAATTAGCAATATTAAATCAATTGCACAAAATTCTAAAAAACCAAACATCATCTTCATTATGACAGATGATCAAAGTGCTGTTGTTCCTTTAGATTCAGAAAAGAGAATTCAATCGCGTCCTTTTGGATTTAATGGGGATAAAGAAGTGCACACACCCATTATAGATGACTTGGCAAAGAACGGTATGATTTTTAACAGCGCATATGTATCAAGTTCTGTATGTGTGCCAAGTAGATACACAATGCTAACGGGACGTTATGCAGGAAGATCTGAAGGCCCTGCTTTTATGAGAATGCATCCTAAAGGAACGATGACAAGAGTAGAAAATAATACGGAAATAGAAAAAGACAAACCAAATTTACCAAGACTTTTACAAGAAGTGGGGTACAAAACAGGTTTTGTTGGTAAAAGTCATATTGTAGAACATAACATCGTTAACAATAAAAAAAATTGGACAAAAAATGGCTTTCAAACCTATGCAAAAAATGCAGATCCAAATGACCCAGCAGTTTCTAAAAAAATGTATGAGAACCATCAAAAATGGACAGAAGTAATTAAAGAATATGGTTTTGATTATGCAAACGGAGTTTATGCAGGAAATTTAAGAGAACAATATAATGATTCATTAAATGTTCATAATATAGAGTGGAAAAATAAGGCTGCTTTAGAATTCATCGATGAAAACAAAAAAGATCCCTTCTTTTTATATTACAGCGAAACGGTTCCTCATGGTCCAGCTCCATATAATATGAAAAATGGAAAATATTTTAGAGGTTTAGATTCAAATCCAAAATTTACGGGAGAAGGTCTAGTGGATGCAGATTATTCCTATTTACCCACTAGAGAAGAAATCAAAGAAGAAATAAAAAATCTTGATAAAAAAGTAGCACATGCTTGGTTGCGTTGGTTCGATCATGCGGTTGGTGCCGTTGTAGACAAACTAAAAGCAGAAGGTATTTATGAAAATACCATTATAATAATAACTTCTGACCATGGTAACTACAATGGAGGAAAAACATCCTTGTATGAAAGTGGAACAAAAGTTCCTCTCATGATGCATTGGCCAAATGGAATTAAACCCAACCAAGAATACAATGAGTTAGTTCAAAATATAGATTTTACACCCACTTTTTTAGAGCTCGCAGGTATTAAATTAAAAAACGTACCCTCCCTATTAGACGGTGTTAGCTTAAAAAAGGTATTAATAGGAAATAAAAAACCTGTGCATGATTATTTATTTTTTGAACTTGGCTATGCAAGAAGTGTAATGACTAAAGACTGGAAATATATTTCTGTGAGATATGATAAACAAAAACAGAATAGAATCAATAAAGGCTTAACATTTAAAGGTTGGAAAGGTGCTGAACTTCAGTACCCCTATTACACAAGAAATGGTCATTTGGGAAATATTGCATCAAAAAGCAGTGCTTTTTATTTTGATGCAGATCAAGTATTTGATTTAGTAAAAGATCCTCGTGAGACTGAAAACATTTTTGAAGACAACAGAGAAAAAGCAGAAGAACTTAAAATACTATTGACAAAAAGTTTGAAGTCATTTCCTAAACGGCCTTACGCTGAATTTGTAAATTAATATGAAAAAAGCTGTCAAATCAATAGGAGTCCTTTTGGCATGTTGTTTTGTTATAACTAGTGCTGGTCAAAAAACAATAGATACTATCGCTACAAAAGTTGATGGATATGATATTCCTATTCGAATAAAACTACCAAAAAATACCAATGGAAAAAACCCAGTCTATTTTTTTGTACACGGAGGTGGCTGGAATGGTGGAGATTCTAAGAATGTTCCACCTGCAAGGTTGCATAACGATGCGAATTATCTGGCAGACCAATTAGAGGTCATCTATGTAGGATTGGCTTACAGATGTAAAGGCAATAATGCAACATTTTCAGATGCTATTGAAGATTTAGAAGCCTCGGTTCAATGGTTTTTTGACAATGCAGAGAATTACAATGCAGACATCACTAGAATTGGTTTTGGAGGTGCCTCAGCAGGCTCTACTTTGGCAGCTATCATGGCTCAAAAATATACGAACTGTAAACTACTTGTAGGGGCAGAAGGCATGTATAATTTAGTAGAACATTCAGAAGAAAGATCATTATTTCCAAATCAAAAGGCAAGAATAGCCTTCGGGTTAGCCACAGAAAACGAAAGCAAAAAGGCATCTGCTTATTATAATTTAAGTGAAAATCCTCCAAATACTTTATTGTTACATGGAGATGCAGATGTTCTTTGCCATTACACACAAAGTATAAAATTTGCAGAAAAAATCAAGTCTCAAGGAGGTAACGCAAAAGTGGTATTACACAAAGACATCAATCATACGACTCTAAATCCAAGTATTCCCGATGTCTTTAAAGAAAGTGTTTTAGAGGTAGCTGCCTTATTTATTGATGGTTTTAACCTAAATAAAAATACAACTTCTTTAAAGGCTTTGTTAGATAAGCGTTTAAAAAACCAGTATCCATCATCAGAAATTAATGAAAGTAAACTAGTAGGCTCCTGGACAAGACTCCAAACAAAAGTGGTTTTCAAAAAAAATGGAAAAGGATTTACCGAAAATATAAAGACAAAAAAACGTCATGAATTTAACTATTCTTTTACGAATGATGATATAAAAATAGACATAACTAATTCATCAAAAGTTAAGACATTTAAACTAAAAAAGAATACAAATTTTATTTGTGAACATATAAAAGAAGGGAAAAGTATTCACAGAAGATTTTTATACAAGAAACAAAAATCTTAATAAATTATGATACGAAAAAATACCTATTTGTTTTTTGTTATAATGGTTATACTTGGGTGTAAAACTTACCCAACAAAAAACACCACTTTACAAGACTCAAAGGATAAGAACCTGCTCTTTATTATTGTAGATCAGCAACGCTATGATGCCTTAAGTATTGCTGGTAATCCAATTGTGAAAACTCCAAATTTAGATAAGTTAGCTAGACAAGGAGCCTATTTTAAGAACGCCTATACTCCAGTTGCGGTTTGTGGACCAGCAAGATCTTCAATCTTAACTGGTACAACAATAAATACTCACCAAGTAACAACAAATGATAAAACCTACAATTATAACGATACTCCAGTAATGACCATGAAAACGTTTGATGAAATTCTAACTGAGAAAGGATATCATTCAGAATATTATGGAAAATGGCATGTCTTAACTTCGCATGCAGAGGTCTATAAAAACCCAAAAAAGTATGCTAAAAATGGAAAATATATATTTGAACACCAGGGGCAAAGGCATTTGTATCTCGATTATTTAAATGAGGTATATCCAAGAGAAAAACCTAAAAAGGGAGAGCTTTTAGATCGATTTACTAAAAGACCATACACCCCAGATCCAATAGATATAGATTACGGAAAAACATATAATGACGTTAAAAAAGAAGTAAAACATCGGCATTCTCAACCAAATTATCATGGTAAATCTAGCATTCCTAACCAACATACCATCACTGCATATTATGCAAAAAAAACCATTGATGCAATTAAGAGATTGAAAGACAAACCTTTCAGTATAACGACCTCTTTTCACTTTCCCCATGCACCCATGATTCCATCGGAACCCTATTACAGTATGTATGATCCTGATAAGATGCCAATTCCCTCAAGTATTAAAGACGATATGCAAAACTCTCCCTATATTAATGCAAATGGAAGAAATAAATTGACTGTTTTTGCTGATGAAGAAAAAATAAAATATATGATTTCTAATTATTACGGTTTAATTACTGAGTTAGATGATTGGATTGGACAAATAATGAAAACACTAGAAGAAGAAGGAATTGCAGAACATACGATGGTGATTTTCACAAGTGATCATGGAGAAATGTTAGGAGCTCACGGAATGCGTGAAAAAAACGTGTTTTATGAAGAATCTTCCCATGTGCCACTAATAATTAAAATGCCCCATGAAATTAAAAAGAAAACGACCGTTAATGGTTATGTCTCCAATGTTGATTTATTTGCCACTATTATGGACTATTTAAATGTAGGAAATTACAAATCTGATGGCGAAAGTTTACGAGATTTAATAGAGCAAAAGCAAACAAATCATGGGAATTACGTTGTTACTGAATGGGATTACAGAGGTCCTATTCAACCCAATTATATGATAGTAAAAGATGGATGGAAATTGATGGTTCCTTATACTAAAGATTCTAAAGTTATCAATGCAATGTATCACTTAACTGAAGATCCGCATGAAATGAACAATCTTTTAGGGAAAAATCCAGATAGGGAAAAATACAAGCAAAAAGCCGAAGATTTAAGAACCAATCTTTTAGAATGGTTGAAAAAAAACAAGTCGAAACATTACGACGGCGTATCAAAACGAAAATTGTTATAAATAACTAAAATGAAATTATATCCTTTACAATTCACACCATTATTTAAATATAGAATTTGGGGTGGAGAAAAATTAAAAACAGAACTAAACAAACAATACATTGAAGAAAATATTGGAGAGTCTTGGGAAATTTCAGATGTTTATGGCGATGAAACTGTGGTCGCAGAAGGCAGTTTAAAAGGAAATACATTACGAGATTTAACGATTGAATTTAAAGAAGACTTTGTAGGTAAAACGGTCTATGAAAAATTCGGGGAAGAATTTCCTTTACTAATAAAATTTATTGATGCAAAAACACCTTTATCTATTCAGGTGCATCCAAGTAATGAAGGTGCAAAAATGAGTCATGGTTCATTTGGAAAAAATGAAATGTGGTATGTAATGCAAGCGGATAAAGATGCAGAATTAATTGTAGGTTTTGATGAAAAAATTGACATGGACAGCTACAAAACACATTTAGAAAATAATTCCATTCTAGATGTTATGCATCATGAAACTGTACAAAAAGGAGATACTTTTTATATTCCAACAGGGCGTGTACATGCCATTGGCGCAGGTGTTTTGTTAGCAGAAATTCAACAAACATCGGATGTCACCTATCGTATTTACGATTATGATAGAGTAGATTCTAAAACAGGTACAAAAAGACAATTGCATAACGAATTGGCAATTCATGTAATCGATTATGAAGTGCATGATACGTATAAAACGAATTATTCTATAGAAAAGAATGTGTCCAATACATTGGTGCATTCACCTTATTTTAGAACTAATATTTTAGATATCAATTCAACAGTAGAAAAAGATTATTCTGCCATAGATTCGTTTATTATTTACATGTGTGTAGAAGGTACAGTTAATGTTATTTCTGAAGGAGAAATCTATACAATAAATAATGGTGAAACGCTTCTATTACCAGCTAGTTTAAAAAATATCACTTTACAATCAGAAAACGCAAAGGTATTAGAAGTTTATTATTAATAAATAGTACTTAGTTAATTCAATATTAATAGTAAATTAATGTGATCCTCTTTTATTTGATTAAACTTAAAAATTAAACAAAATGAAAAAAATAATTGTATTACTTCTTCTTTTGAATGTATCAGTAGCTCAGGCTCAAAAAAACCAAAAAGCAGTAGCGTTGTCAGATAAACTATCTAAGGTTATGGAATTTGATGAAGATCAAAGCACAATGCTTCTAGAGTTAATTTTGGATAGAAACAACAAGAAAAGAGCTTTAAGAAAAGAACATGTAGATGATAATGATACCTTTAAAGTAAAAGCAAAAGAGGTAGAAAAAGCATATAACAAAAACTTAAGGGAGTTGGCCGGTATAGAGAAATTCAAGCTTTTAGTTGCCTATAGAAAAGCACAAAGAGCAGCGAAAAATTAAATTGTATTTCATCAAAAAAAATAAAGAATCACCAATTATTTGGTGATTCTTTTGTTTTAATTGAATCATTAATCCGAATTAATTATTTATTAATGAATAATTAAGCAATGGGTGTTTTATTTGTTATGAATACAATACATAACGATGAAGGAGTTTAAAAATTATTTAAGAGTACTTTTAACCTTATTAACCTTTAATCTTTCTTTTGCACAAGAAGACAATACCAAATACATAGATCCAACCATTGGTAATGTGTCCCGCTTTCTGGTGCCAACATACCCAACCATTCATTTACCAAATCAAATGCTGAGAATGTTTCCTGTAAAACAGGATTATATTTCAGATTTGGTACAGGCGTTTCCTTTTCAAGTCCCAGCACACAGACGACAAGGAATTCTACAAATGAAAACTACTTTGGGAGACATAAAAAACAGTTCCTGGAATAAAGGAATGGCTATTGATCACGATTTAGAAATAGTACATCCTTGGTTATATTCAACGTATTTAATTGAAGATGATATTAAAGTTAGCTTTACTCCTTCTAAAAAATCAGCGATTTATAAAGTAGATTTTCCAGAAGGAAAACAAAAAAACTTTTTAATAAAAGGCACGAAAGATATGCAGTTTTCTGAAGGTAAAAATTCATTTACCATTCAAGAAAAAAGAAGCAAACCAACTAGAGGGGAACACGCTGTTATAAATACTGTTACCGTTTATGTATATGGTAAGGTCGTAGATGAGAATAACAAACCTATTGAAAACATCAACTACATATTTAACACTCATAAACTACAAATTACTGCAACAAAAAACGCACCCTCAACCTTGCTCATAAAATATGCGATTTCTTATGTGAGTGCGGCACAAGCGAAAGAAAATTTCAATAAAGAAATTAAAAACAAATCGTTTGAGGATGTATCTAAAGAAGGGAAAAAAGCTTGGGATACGGTAACGAATCAAATTCAAGTTGAGGGTGGAACAACGGCTCAAAAAAGAACATTCTACACATCGCTTTACAGAACGTATGAACGCATGGTAGATGTAAATGAATATGGATACTATTATAGTGGTTATGACAAACAAGTGCATAAAAGTAATCGTCCTTTTTATATAGATGATTGGGTATGGGACACCTATTTAGCACAGCATCCGTTACGAACTATTTTAAACCCAGCCTTAGAAAATGAAATGCTCAACTCGTATACCTTAATGTATGAGCAAAGTGGTTGGATGCCAACATTCCCTCAAGTATATGGAAATCATTTGTGTATGAATGCCTACCATTCGTCTGCTATTTTTATTGATGGCTACAGAAAAGGATTGAAAAACTATGATGTAGAAAAAGCATATGAAGGCATCAAAAAAAACCTAATGGAAGGCACATTTATTCCTTGGAGGCAAGGAAATCCGAGAGGCGCTTTAGATGATTTCTATCACGAAAATGGCTATTTTCCATCACTTAAAAAAGGAGAACAAGAAACAATTGCAAATGTAGATGGTTTTGAAAAAAGACAACCTGTTGCTGTAACGTTAGGAGTCAGTTATGATTTTTGGGCAATGTCAGAATTTGCAAAAGAATTAGGAAACACAGACGACTATTCAAAACTGTCTCCAAAAGGAAACGATTATAAAAACTTATGGCATTCTAAAAAAAGGTTATTTATGCCAAAAGATACCGAAGGAAATTGGGTAAATATCAACCCAAAACTAGATGGTGGAAAAGGCTATAGAGAGTACTATGACGAAAATAATGGGTGGACCTTTGCTTGGTCTGTACAACATGATATTGCAGGTCTCACCAATTTGTTAGGCGGTAAACTGGCCGCTCAAAACAGATTAGATCAGTTATTCAGAGAAAGTTTGGGCATTAGGAAAAGTGATTTTTTCGTTAATGGTTCCAATTCTACAGGGATGGTAGGGCAGTTTT
>Ga0209632_10005029_pt1 | contig 11558 bp, 13 predicted proteins | sample COG_10_FD_184754 | JGI IMG/M metagenome (GOLD analysis project Ga0209632, IMG submission 184754) | Pelagic Microbial community sample from North Sea - COGITO 998_met_10 (SPAdes) (version 2) | ecosystem: Environmental > Aquatic > Marine > Neritic zone/Coastal water | place: Helgoland, sampling...
AAATTACATCGTCCACCACCTGATATTCTAATTTTTTCTCCAATTTTTTTTGCATGATCGACTAAAAGTACTTTTCGTCCCCGTTTACCAGCTTCTATGGCACTCATCATGCCAGCAGCACCAGCACCTACTACAATAACATCAAATTTTTCTGTCATGATTAAATATAAAACAAAGATTAAGTGCGACGTATTTTTTTATATACAAAATATAAAGGAATTCCTAAAAGCCATAAAACTAATAATTTTTGAAAAATATTGAGTGATAAATAAAGGCTACCAAAATTAAAATCCCAATCAAAAAATTTAAATGACCACTCTAAAAATTCTATTGTAAAACCTAGAAATATAGAGGTAATAAGTCCACAAAAAGCCACAACTGGTATACTATTAATTATTTCTTTAGTAATTTTATTCATTTAAAAATTATTAGTAATGAGGTGGTTTTTTATCTTCTTTATTAATACTAGATTCAATTACACCGTCTAGTTCTTCAATTCTCTTATTAAAATTTGAAATTTCTTTTTTTAAATTCATTATTTCTTTTTGTTGAGAATAAAGCTCATTACTCATTTGAGACATTTCTTGCTGTAGAAAAGTAATCTGCTCTTCTAACTTTTTAACTAAGTTTTCCATTAATCATAACTTATTGCTTCTTACAAAGTAAATCAATTGGTCAATCCTAGTAATTTTTTTTAAAGTAATGATACTGCTAATAAAGATTGTTCTAATTAAAAAATACATTATTATAAAGAATATTAAAAATTATGCCTTCATTTGATGTAATAAGTAAAATAAATTATCCAGAATTTGATAATGCTCTTGCTAATTGTTTAAGGGAAATTGGAAACCGATATGATTTTAAGGGACTTAAAATTTCAATTGAAAGAAAAGATAAGATTATCACCACATTAGCGCCAGATGAATTAAAATTAAAACAAGTAAATGAATTACTACAAATTCATCTTATAAGAAGAAAAGTAGATCCAAGAGTAATAGCTATTAAAAATTCAGAAAGTGCTGCAGGTACAACTATTAGACAAGTTAGTGAATTAGAGGAAGGTATTAGTCAAGAAAATGCTAAAAAAATTATAGCTGATATAAAAAAACTAAAACTTAAAATCCAGATTAAAATTCAAGGAGAAGAATTAAGAGCTGAAGGGAAAAAAAGAGATGACCTTCAAGAAGCGATAGCTGCAATAGAAGCCATTGATATTGGTCTTCCAATCGAATTTATAAATTTTAGAGATTAAACTTTTTAATGTTATGAAATTAGTTATATTATAATGAGATAAATAAGATATTTAATTAATGATTTCAATAAAATCGAAAAACTTAACTCAATTAATACTAGATTTAACAATTACTGCACTATTTGTTTTTTCTAGTATGTTCCTACTTAATTATGTGCTTATAGCGGGACCTACAGCAGTTTTTTTAAGCAGAAGCTATAAGTTAGTTGGCTTAGTATTTTTAATCTTAAGCATTATATTAATATTTTATTTAATTAAAAATAAAGATTTCACTTTAAAAGGTAAGTTTGTATTTCCTAATATTAAAGATTTTATTCTAATTTCGTTTCCATTATCACCTGTAATAGGATTTTCAATTATTAATCTAGAATACCTTGATTTTTTTGGTTTGTTATATGTAATTGGAATTTCTTTTTTTTTTAGTTTTATTTTAAGTTTCATTTTACCATCAATATTCAGTTATTTTGCCTCTTATCAAATGCTAATGATTTCAGGACTAGCACTATCTTTCACAATTTTAAGTATGCCCTCAATAACGTCAAGCCCAAATAGTCATTTTTTTAATAGTCAATTTATTACACAGGGAATTTATTTATTTTTTTCTTTTTTAGTTATATATCTTTTTTATTCGTTTAATAGAACAGTGGCTTACACTATTACAGTAGTATTTATGTTAACTGGTGCTGTGGGAAATATTTATGAAAAGTTTTATGGACAAGAATTTGCAGAGGAACAAACTGTTGACAGATTAAAAACATTCACAAAAAATAAAAAAAATAAAATAATTGATAAAAGAAATATTTACATTTTAGCGTACGAGTCATATCCAAACTTTGAAACAATTGAGTATTATGGCTTCAATAATGATAAACAAAAAAAATTTTTAGAAAATAATAACTTTAAAATTTATAATGGAATATATTCAAATGCTGCATCATCATTAGCATCTATTTCAAGAGTTTTTGATATAACTGGCAAAATATCTAATAACGTAAGATACTATACATCAGGGAATGCTTTTGGTTTAAACGTATTTAAAGAAAATGGATATAAAACTGTAAGTATATTTAAATCTCCATATTATTTTGGAGCATATCCAATTACATGGGATGAATATTACCCAAAAACTAATGTGAGTAAATTAGGAGGCAAAATTATAACAAAAGCAATATACGAAGGTCAATTTAGGTTTGATATATTTGATGATAATTATAATTATGACAAATATTTAAAATTAAAAAACCAATATTTGAGTTCAAGTCCAAAAAAACCTACAATACTTTATACGCATAACGGATATCCGGGGCATTCAAATAATTCAGGTAAATGTTTGCCTAATGAAAAAGAAAAATATTTTGACAATGTAGAAAAAGCAAATATTGAAATGAAAAATGATATTAACGTATTGAAAAGTAATGATCCAAAAGCAATAATTGTTCTCCTAGGAGATCATGGACCATATCTGACAAAAAATTGTACAGATCTTAGAGAATTTAATAAAGATTTAATAGATAGGTACGATGTTCAAGATAGATATGGGGCATTCTTAGCAATTCATTGGTCTGGACAAGAACCATTAAAAAGCAATAACGTAGAAATAATACAAGATATTTTACCTATAATTCTATCAAATATAACCAATAATCAACATATATTTGACACGTTAAAGGTTGAAAGAAAATTTTTTGATCGGTTCACTACAAGAATTTCTGGAGTAAACATTTCTAATGGTATTATTGTTGGAGGAAAAGATAATGGAAAACCTCTTTTTGAAAAAAGATCATATAGGCTTAAAAATGAGTGAAATTATTTATTAATTTTTTTTTAAAAATTTTGTTTCAAAATTTTTTTAAAGTAATTTCTTGTTTCTCCGAAATTAGCAAAATTTTCATTTATAAATGAATCTAATTTTGGCAACTTATTTTTAAAATCTTCAATTGAATTATCTATAATTTTATCAATTTCATTAAAGTCCTCCTTTTTAAATAAATAACCAAAATTTTCTTTAATCTTAAAATCGATAGTATTTAAATCAATATAATCGTTAAATTCTGAATTATGAATTTTATCAAATTCATCAAGATATAAAACAGGACGTTTTAAAGTCATAATATATTCTATCGCAATGCCAGAGCTGTCAGTAATTAAACATTTTGCTTTTTCCATTGACTCTAAATTTTCACTACTATCGTCAAATTTAAAATTTTTATTCAAAAATTTATTTTTAATTTTTTCTAATACTTTTTTTGATCGCTTGTAATGTTCTGGATGTGGTCTAAAAATGACTTTTTGATTTTTACTTAGTAAAATATTTATAAGCTCAATAAAATTTTCATTAATAAAATTTTTAAGTTCATAGTTCCAGGAAGGTGCTATTAATATCTCGTCACTATTTTGTTTATGATTAATGTTTTCAGCTAAAAAATCTAAAAAAAAATATCCTGTTGGAATTAATATTTTTTTATTTAAATTTTTTAATCTTTCTCTAGTTTTTATTTCATTTACCTGAAAATGGCCGTTACAGAGTATTATATCATAATTATCAAATGCTTTAGGAGTATAACTTTTAGTTGTACTTATAGGAGAATGAAAATAATATACATATTTATTAACTTTTTCAGTCTTTTTGATAAAGTGATTACCTAAATCAGTTAAAGTTAAAAACATATTTTCAGCATTAATATTATTAAAAAAAAATTTAATTAAAGAATAATTAATAAAAATATTTTTAACTCTTTTATCTTTTATTACATCTTCTTTATCAACACTAAAATAATATATCTCTCCTGGATAATCTTCACATAATACATCGATTATTAGTTTTGAGTATTTTTGATAAGATTTATTTTCTGAAAAAAAAACAAATTTAGGTTTTATATTCCTTAGATTAATTATAGAATTTAATGAAAAAAAAAATGATTTAAATTTATTTATAAAATTCCTTAACATTTTAGATAAAGATATAATACATAAAATAACACTAAATTGCTATCTACATTTATTTATAATTTTAAAAGAAAGTTAAAAAATTTTTTAAATTGTTAAAAGCTTTAACCTTTATGATATCTCATTTATCAATTTCTTGATCTGTATCATCTTTTTTTTTCTTGTTAAAAAAAGTTTTAAATTTATGCCAATACAATTTTATTGCAACTCCTCCTGCAACAATTGCGCCAACAATTCCTTGAAATATTATGCTGATTGTTCCTGGGTCAATATAAGCATATGCATTAGATATTATAAAAAGATTATAAGAACTAACAAATAAAAATAATTTTAAGATCATTATTATCCTTATTATAATTTTTTATATTTGCCAATTAAATTAATTAATCTATTATTTTTTTTAATTTTTCATTTAGAGCTTTCGACACAAGACTATGGCCATGTTCATTCCAATGACCGTCATATTCCCAATTAAATTTACTTTGCTTTTTTTGCCAATCTAATAACATAATTGGGTGCATATCTATTAAATACACATTTTGTATTTTCTCAGCTTGATAGATTATTCTTTCAATCCACAGAGTGACAAGACTATCAATTTTACGATTTATTTTGCCATCATAAATTGATTCTCTATCTCCATCAGTCACAATTATAACTTTTTTCCTTTTTGACAAATCTTCTACCTTTTTCATAAATATATCTGCTGCTTTAATTCCAAGTTCTTTTCGCCTTTCATCATAATCGTTGTTAATTTGAATTGTAGGTTTGGGTTTTGCGTCTCTTTGAAAGATTCCTTTTAAACGAGATATTTGAACTGAAATTTGTAAATCTAAATATAAGTATCTTACAAAAGCACTTTTTCTAGCTAATTCTTTTAAGTAGGAAGGATTATAATTTTTTAATTCAAGATCTCCATTATTTGTAAAATAATGGTAACCAGCTGCTTTTTTTATTTCAAACCAAGACTGATCAAAATCATTATACACTATTGTAAAAATATAAATGTCTGGATCAAAAAGTTTTTCAGCATATTTATAAAAAGCAATATATTGCGATAGAGGTGATCCATTTACACCTATAGGATATACATTAATATCATCATTTATTTTATCCAACAAAGCATGAAACGTATCCTTGTTATTAACCTGTACAGCCTCTACAAAACTATCACCTATTGAAGCAACTATCTTTTTTTTTTTGTTTTCCTGTAATTCTTTTGTAAGAAATTTTGTGTCTGTAGCATATCCAAAATTATTAATTTTTTTTTTATTTACGTGAGTAAAATTGAAACCAATTTGCTTAGTAATTGAACGATTTTCTTTAAAATGTAAAATTGGCTCATTCTCATTTACAGCTTGTATCATTAAACTGTCAGAGGTAGGTAGTATTCGAAAAATTACTTCAAGTATGACCACTACGATTAAAATTAAGTAACTTAAATAAAGTCCCCATCGAAATAAATTTTTAATCAAGCTCATAACTTTTTTCATAACTTTTTTTAAGCAAAATATCTTGCTGATCTTTAATTAACAAGAAATTTCCTATTGCAAGAATATCTAGTTCTGTGCCCATAAAACATTTAAACGCATCTTTAGGAGTGCAAACTATTGGCTCACCTCTAACATTAAACGAAGTGTTTATAACTATCGGACAATTAGTTTTTTCTTTGAATTTTGATATAAGTTCATAGTAACGCGAATTTGTGTCTATATGTACAGTTTGAATTCGTGCAGAATAATCGACATGAGTTATGGCTGGAACAGATGAACGTGTTACGTTTAATTTTTTTATACCAAAAAATGCTTTTTCTTGTTCTGTCATATTTTTACGCTTATCTTTTCTTATATCTGCAACTAAAAGCATATATGGGCTGTCTTCACTATGCTCAAACCATTCCTCAACATCTTCGCGCAAAATGCTTGGTGCAAAAGGACGAAAGCTTTCACGATATTTTACCTTTAAATTGAGTTGTTTTTGCATTGTCGGTGAGCGTGGGTCAGCAATTATACTTCTTCCACCAAGTGCTCTTGGACCAAATTCCATTCGTCCCTGCATCCAACCAACAGCTTTCTTATTAGAGAGTGCATTTGCAACATTTTCAATTAATTCATTTTTAGAATATTTTTTAAATACAGCACCACATAATTTAAGCTCTTTCTCTATTTCAGTATCATTAAATTCTGGACCGAGGTAAGCTCCTTGCATACTGTCACTTTGTGATGAAATTTTTCGCTCTTGATTATAATGCAAATACCAAGCAGAAAGTGCAGCACCAAGAGCTCCGCCTGCATCGCCTGCTGCAGGCTGAATCCATATGTTATCAAATATTTTTTCTCTTAAAAGAATACCATTTGCAACACAATTTAATGCTACGCCTCCAGCTAAGCAAAGGTTGCTCTCTCCAGTTTCAGTAGCTAAGTTTTTTGCAATTTTAACAACAATTTCCTCTGTAACTTTCTGAACAGAAGCTGCAAGATTCATCTCACGTTGAGTTAAATTTGCCTCTGGTTTTCGCGGTGGTCCTCCGAACAACTTATGAAATTTATTATTTGTCATAGTTAAGCCTGTCGCAAAATCAAAATAACTCATATCAAGCCTAAAACTTCCGTCCTCTAAAATATCTATAATTTTTTCTTTAATTAAATCAGCATAAAGTGGTTCTCCATATGGAGCTAAACCCATCACTTTGTATTCACCTGAATTGACTTTGAAACCTGTATAATACGTAAAAGCAGAATAAAGTAACCCCAACGAATGAGGGAAATGAATTTCTTTTACAACCTTTAAATGATTACCTTTTCCTAGCGCAAACGAAGTAGTGGTCCACTCTCCTACCCCATCTAACGTCAATACAGCTGCACTTTTAAATGGTGATGGGTAGAACGCACTTGCTGCATGAGATAAATGATGTTCAGAAAAAAGTAATTTTTGATGCCAATTTACTTCTTGACCTAAAGTTTTTTTAAGTTCTTTTACAAGAGCAGATTTTTGGAAAAGTTTATCTTTTATCCAAACAGGCATAGCCTTAAGAAAACTTGTAAAACCTTTTGGTGCAAAAGCAAGATAAGTTTCTAACAATCTCTCAAACTTCATAAATGGTTTTTCATAAAAAACAACATTATCTATTTTTTTTACATCTATTTTTGCTTGTTCTAAACAATATCGTATTGCATGATGTGGAAAACCAGACTCATGTTTTTTACGTGTAAAACGCTCCTCTTGAGCTGCTGCAATAATCTTACCTTCACTAATTAAACATGCAGCGCTATCATGATAAAAAGCAGAGATACCTAATATATTCATTAATAAACTCTTAAAATAAAGTATAAATAAATGGAGCAACAACAGAACCTTGAGCAATAATTAAAAGTCCACCCAATACCAACATCACAATAATAATTGGTGCAAGCCACAACTTCTTACGCATACGAAGAAAGTCCCAAAGCTCTTTGATAAATTCCATATTAATTTTCTATCTAAAATTGTTTTTTAAAATTGATTTGAGATGAGATGTTAGACCTTTCTATCCAATAACTTTTGCTTTTAATCTTTTTCAAATTTAGTTCGTCACGTCCAAACATGCGCATTATAATACCATAAGGAGTAATTAAACCAAAAAATATGACACCTAAGATAATTGGACTAATTATTTTTCCAAGTAAAAATCCAAAGCGCATCCATAGCTTATTTAATGGAAGAAGTAAATTTGCATTAATAATTGTAACAGTAAAAAATATAATAGTTATAATAATAAACACATAACTTATTGTTAAGATCTCATTATAATAGAGGTAAGTAGAAACAATAAAAAAAACTAAACTAAAAAAATATCCAAAATTTTTATTCGATGGCAATTTCATGTTATTGTATTTAAGTTATAAATTAATTATACGGATATTCAATATAATCGTATATTAGCTACAAACATTAATAGTAACAGCGTATTAATTATGATGAATAAAGAAAACGCAAGTAAACTGTGGAAAATCATTCAGGATGCCGGCCTTTATTTACGTGGTCAGTTACCAAGCCATCCAAATCACCCTAAAGGAAGAAACCCCTACGCCCATGTTGCCATATGTGTCAAAGAGAAGTTTGGCAACTCATATAAAGATATTCCTGATGAACAGTTTGATGAGGTTTTAAAATATATTGAATTTCTTAAAGAAAATCCAAACTAGTTTGTTTGAGAAATTGTTTCTAAAAGTTGATCAACATCACTTTCTTTAGTATTCCAAGCAGCAACAAGTCTTACTGCTTTTCCATCAAGCTCTTCTTGATTCATTTTATAACCTTCTGAATTAAGGTGCTCAATAATAGGTTTTGGAAATTTTGCAAATACTTCATTTGCTTCTGTTGGATAGGCTAATTCAATGTTCTGATTAGTGTCTAATCCTTCGCTTAATTTTTTTCCCATTAAATTTGCATGCTTTGCATTCCTTAACCAAACATCATTTGAAATATAAGCTTCTAATTGAGCTGAAACAAAACGCATTTTTGAAAGTAAATGTCCTGATCTTTTCATTAAGAAGGGAAGATTACCCACTAATTCTGGTTTAAAAAATACAATTGCTTCTGCTGCGATACATCCATTTTTAGTTGCACCAAAAGACAGAACATCTATTCCTGACTTCCATGTCATTTCAGCAGGAGTTACATCAAGTGCCACTAAAGCGTTAGCAAATCTTGCCCCATCCATATGCATTTTTAAATTATGTTTATGAGCAGTTTCAGATATGGCTACAATTTCATCTAACTGATAAACCTCACCTGTTTCACATAATTGAGTAATACTCACTACAGAAGGCTGTGTGTGGTGTACGATACCAACTCCTCCTATATTTTCAGATAACTCTTCTGGTGTAAATTTTCCATTAATTCCATTTAAAGGTACAAGTTTTGCACCACCTGTATAAAATTCAGGGGCCCCACATTCATCTGTATTGATATGCGAATGTTTATGGCAATAAATACTTCCAAAAACTGGTGTCATTGCTGATAAAGCTAGAGCATTAGCAGCTGTACCTGATGCAGTTGGATAAACAATCACATCTTTTTCAAAAATTTCAGAAAACTTATTTTGTAAGTTCGTTGACCACTCATCATTACCATATGGAGTGCTGTCTCCTTCATTAGCTTTGATAATTGCATCTAAAACTTCAGGACATGCACCTGCCACATTATCAGAGGCAAATTTAACTCGCTCTCTTTTTGTTTTAATTTTAGATGTCATAAATATTATTGTTTTGGAAAATAATCTTTTAATTCACCTTCACGGTAAACATCTGCTGTACAACAATGAAGGCCTCCTCCAAATGCATAAGCATCTCTCATTTCAACTGGTATTACTTCCATTCCTAATTTATCTAATTGTTCAGCTTGATAAACTTCACTTTTTTCAACACAAACAGTTTTTGGATCTAATACTAGAACATTCATAGATAGCCAAGTTGAAGAATAACATAATGGTGGTGGCTCATTGTGTGCTGGTTGTGCACTATCAATAATTTCCCATCCATTATTTTCAAATAATTTTCTTTGTTCCTTTGGAAGTTTTCTTTGAGGGTTATTAATGATTAAACCTTCTTTGATTGGTGTAAATGTTGCGTCAATATGAATTGGATAAGGGTCACCTGGAAAATTAACAGCATGAACTCTATGATCTTTGTAATGTCTTTTAAGCCAATCAATCCCTTTAAGATTAGTTGTAAAACCATGTTGAACTACTAAATCTTTACCAAATCTTAAAACATCCGCAGCATCAAATAAAGGCTCCTCCTCAGTAGTTACAAAAAACTTGTCTTCAGTCCATTCTAATCTTTTTTGAATACCAATTTTATCTGATAAATAATCTTTTCTATAATCCACGTCAGTTAACCTTGGTTTAGGAGCAGCTTCATGTCTCATATTAGGATCTTCATTATAATATTTTTTTAACAAAGGTCTGTAACAAAGATATTCGAACCATCTACATCTATAACTCATCGTTGCTTCTAAAATTTCGCTACCAACAGTTAATAAAACATCTCTTGGTGGCATACAGCCAAACATTGTTTCTGCTTCCCAGTCGGGTGTTGATGTTTTTTTATTAAAATCTATTGGATCTGGTCTATCTACTTTTATACCTCTTTTAATTAGCATATTTGAAAAATCATCTAACAACTGATTTGCTTTATCAACTGTATCTTTTGTTCTTGGTCCAAACTGACCACGCATATCTGAGTCTTCTGGAACTTTTGCATCTAATGCGGGTTCTGGTGCTGGAATACAAGTACCATCAGCCTTACCAACAATTACATGTTTTAAAGGATCCCACTCATTCCAACTATTGACTACAGTTTTTTCACTCATATTTTATGATTTGATAATATTATGTTCTGGACCAAAAGGAAACTTAGTAATGTTTTCAGCATTATCTTTCCCTATAACTAGGATGTCATGCTCTCTATAACCTCCGGCTCCTGGCTTTCCATCAGGTATCATGATCATAGGCTCCATAGAAACAACCATATTCTCTTCTAAGACAGTATCTATGTCTTCTCGTAATTCTAATCCAGCTTCTCTTCCATAGAAATGAGATAAGACACCAAAAGAATGACCATAACCAAATGTTCGATAATGAAGATAACCAAGCTCAGCAAATAACTCATTCAACTCATGACAAATATCAGAACATTTTACACCTGGTTTAATTAACTCTAGTCCTCTTTTATGAACCCTAACATTTGCTTCCCACGCTTTTAAGGATGCATCATCAATTTTATCTAAAAAAAGAGTTCTCTCTAAAGCTGTGTAGTACCCTGAAATCATAGGAAAGGTATTTAAAGAAAGAATATCTCCTGATCTTAATTTTCTATTCGTTTTTGGGTTATGTGCGCCGTCTGTATTTAATCCTGACTGAAACCAAACCCAGGTATCCATATATTCAGCATCAGGATAAGTTTTTGCAATTTCACGCTCCATTCTATCTCTACCTGCTATTGCAATTTCAAGCTCACTTTCTCCTACTTTAATATGTTTTTTTATTTCCTCACCCCCAAGATCCGCAATTCTTGCACCATTTTTGATAATTTCTATTTCTTCATCAGATTTTATCATTCTCAGTTGCATTAAATCTTTTGAAACATCGCTAAAAACTGAAAATATAAATATAGAAGTTAGTTTTTCTTTAACGTCTAAAGTTACATGATCATTTTCAATGCCAATATTCTTAGGAGGTTCGTCTCTTCCTATAATTGAAACAATTGCTTTTAAAAAATTATCTCTTTTCCAATCAGTATAAATAACATTATCACTATGAGATCTACGCCAAGGTTGACTAGCATCAATGTTTGCTGAAATTGTTGAAATTTTATTA
>Ga0209632_10005036_pt1 | contig 11542 bp, 12 predicted proteins | sample COG_10_FD_184754 | JGI IMG/M metagenome (GOLD analysis project Ga0209632, IMG submission 184754) | Pelagic Microbial community sample from North Sea - COGITO 998_met_10 (SPAdes) (version 2) | ecosystem: Environmental > Aquatic > Marine > Neritic zone/Coastal water | place: Helgoland, sampling...
GCTTTGAGGAAAACCATCATCAAGTCCATACCCCAAAAATTGTTAAAGTCAGAAGGGCAGGTAATAGAGCTTTAGAGTATTCGTTTATAACTAATGCTTAGTTGGTCTTTATCGGACAAATCTGCGGCATTTATCACCGACCTTTGATTCACCCACATTAAACTGCCAAATGGCTCAAGATCTTATTCAACGAGTAAAATTTGCACCTCGTGCAGATAAAGAAGGTTTTGCGAAAACGCTGAACAAACGGGTTAACGCATACTTTAAAGAGAAAGGAATTTCTAAGCATGCGGATGGTCGCATGTACCTGAAATCCATCATCATTGTATCCAGTTATATCGTTCCGCTCGTGCTGATGTTGGCTGGGGTTATCACCTCAACTCCTGCAATTATTGCAGCTTGGATGCTGATGGGCGTTGCAACTGCAGGTATTGGAATGTCTGTAATGCACGATGCCAATCATGGGTCTTACTCTGATAATAATTGGGTGAATAAAGGTGTAGGTTACTTGCTCAATTTAGTGGGTGGAAGTGCTGAGAACTGGAAAATTCAGCACAATGTTTTGCATCACACGTATACCAATATTGATGGGCTTGATGCGGATACGGTTACATTCCCAATGCTGCGGTTTTCGCCATTTGCCAAAAGAAGAGCAGTACATAAGTTTCAGCACATTTACGGTTGGTTTTTTTACGGCTTAATGACCGTTAGCTGGGTTTTCATGAAAGACTTTAAGCAATTAGTTGATTACAAGAATTCTGGAATGACCACTAACTACGATACTGGTTTTGGACAAATCATTCTCCGAATTTTCTTATTTAAAGCGGCCTATTTATTTATCACCTTGGCTTTGCCCATATACCTTCTTCCATTGCCTTGGTACGGAACGTTGGGGTGTTTTTTCTTAATGCATTTTATTGGTGGTTTGATTTTGGGAATGGTTTTTCAAGCAGCACATATCATGGAAGTATGTGAATTCAGTAAACCAAACGATGAGGGAAAAATGAAGGACGAATGGGCTGTACATCAGCTTAAAACAACAACCGATTTTGCACCAAACAATAAGCTGGTAACGTGGTTTGTGGGTGGATTAAACTTCCAAGTGGTACATCACCTTTTTCCTAAAGTAAGCCATGTGCATTACCCAGCATTAGCACCAATTGTAGAACAAACTGCCAAAGATTTTGGTCTGCAATACCACTGTATTCCAACGTTTACCCAAGCTGTTTTGGGGCACGGGAGAATGCTTAGGGCGTTGGGAAGAGAAGATATTCCGGCTTCAATGGTAGTGTTGACGTAGCTGAGTTTATCATTTTTCAATTAGTCAATTTTCGTATTTCATTATTTCGATTTTCGTGCTTTGGCGCATTTACATTTGTCGTAACTAAAAATTACAATGAATTTTAAGATTGTATTTCATCCGCTTGCTGCAATTGTTTTGACAGCAATTCTATTTGTTTCCTGCTCATCGTCAGATAGTAGAAAACCAATTGAAGTCGTTTTCTACAACGTTGAAAACCTATTTGATACGGTGGAAGACACCGCTATTTGGGACGATGAATTTCTGCCTGACAGTGCTAAGGATTGGACAACAGAGCGTTACAACAAGAAGCTGGTTGATTTGGCAAAGGTGCTCACGGCTATTTCTGAGGACGACTTGCCAGAAGTAATTGGAGTATGTGAAGTTGAGAACCGACAAGTGGTAGAAGATTTATTTAAGACTGATTCTCTTGGTAAAACCAAGTTTAAGGTCATTCATGAAGATAGTCCAGACAAGCGCGGAATTGATGTTGCTCTAGCTTATAATTCCGAAGTTTTAAGTGAGGTGTACCATGAAAAAATCAGGTATTCGTTTGCATTTGAACCAGAAACCACAACAAGAGATATCCTCTATGCTAAACTGCTTTCAGGCACGGATACGCTCCATTTCTTCGTAAATCATTGGCCATCTAGGCGAGGTGGACAAGAAGCTAGTGAACCAAAACGTTTGATGGCGGCTACTATGCTTCGCACCAAAATGGACTCGATTCTATTGAAGGATAAGGATGCTAAAATTATTGCCATGGGCGATTTCAACGATTATCCGAACAACAAGTCGATGACCGAAATAATGAACTGCGAACCAGATGCAAACCAGCGTCTTACAAACCTCACGTATAACTTTCACGAAAGTGGTTTGGGCACTTACAATTACAGAGGAGAATGGGGAATGCTCGACCAGTTTATTGTGTCAGACGGGTTGCTTTTTAGCGCGGAGGGGTTTGCAACTTCCGACTCATCCGCAGCTATTTTTAAAGAAGATTGGATGCTTTATTTCCCAGAAGACGGAAAGGAACCATCACCAAGCAAAACTTACGGTGGTCCAAATTATTATGGCGGTTATTCGGACCATCTTCCAATTCGTTTGACTCTCTACTGAGATTGGTGAAAAATTGTTGATACCACGTCTGCTTTCATCTGAGAAACTGGCTGGTTCGTGAGTAGATTTGTTCTACAGTATTGTAGACATGAGGCTTTTCGTATTCATATTTATTTTGGTGTTGGTTGTTTCCTGCAAGAAGGACGACCTTCCGAAAGGCGAAGACAATCTCTTTTTTGTTGAGTTCTTGAAAAACGGAGATGCTATAAGATTTGAAGATGGAGTAGATGGTTACGGAAACGGTCCAGGTATTCGAACGTATGAAGATTCAATTGGACGTTTGCATACTGAGTTTACACGGTTCATCACTAACCCGCTTGATTCAACATACGGACGCAACACTTTGACTATTCAGATGGTGAGGTTTCTAATTGACACGCTATTGCCATCCGAAGAAGTCAGTTTTTCCTTCTTTGATGAAGCCGCTTACGATTACGGTTCATATACACTCGATAGTTCGACTGGTGGGATTAACGGGGTGGTAATCGAGTATGTAGATAACGATAGCGTACTATGGACAACAGATAGGGAAATCGGGTTGCAAGAGAGTTGGTCTGATTTTGAAATCACCTCCCACAATGCTGTGGACGAGGAACTGTTTGGCGGCAAAACTAAAGGGAACTTTAATTGCCGTGTTTTTGATGGATTGGGTAGCCATCTTGATTTTACAAACGGAACCTTTCACGCTCGAACCATTTATCAACAATAACAACAACGAATGAAGCAGTATCACGATTTGATGCGTTATGTGATGGAAAACGGAACCGATAAATCGGACCGAACTGGAACTGGCACGCGTAGCGTTTTTGGTTATCAGATGCGCTTTGATTTAAGTGAGGGCTTTCCTGTTGTAACTACAAAGAAGTTGCATTTACGCTCTATCATTCACGAACTGCTTTGGTTCTTGAAGGGAGATAGCAATATCAAGTACCTAAAGGAAAATGGGGTGTCTATTTGGGATGAATGGGCTGATGAAAAAGGTGAGTTGGGTCCAGTTTACGGGGTACAATGGCGTTCTTGGCCAACAGCCGATGGACGCAAAATTGACCAGATAAAGCAGTTGATTGATGGGATTAAAAATAATCCTGATTCAAGAAGACACATCGTTAATGCATGGAATGTAGCCGAGGTAGAGAATATGGCTTTGCCTCCTTGCCACACAATGTTTCAGTTTTATGTGGCAGACGGAAAACTGTCCTGCCAGCTTTACCAGCGAAGCGCGGATATTTTTCTTGGTGTTCCATTCAATATTGCCTCTTACGCTTTACTTACGTTAATGATTGCGCAGGTTTGCGGCTTAGAACCTGGAGATTTCGTTCACACTTTTGGCGATGCGCATCTTTATTCCAATCACTTTGAACAGACGGAGTTGCAATTAAGCCGAGATTTGAGGTTGCTTCCAACCATGAAAGTGAATCCGAATGTGAAGGATTTGTTTGAATTTAAATATGAAGATTTTGAACTGGTGAATTATCAACCTCATCCAGGAATTAAAGCACCAATCGCAGTATGATTAGCATTATTGTAGCAGCAAGCGAGAACAATGTGATTGGGAAGAATAACGACCTGATTTGGCATTTGCCCAATGACTTGAAGTTTTTTAAGAGAATGACAAGTGGTCACACCATAATTATGGGACGGAAAACTTTCGAATCAGTCGGGAGACCGTTGCCCAAACGAACCAACATCATTATTACCAGAGACACCGACTTTAACCCAGAAGGATGTGTCGTAGTTCACTCATTGGAAGATGCGTTAGCGGAAGCGGCTAAAACTGACAAAAATCCATTTATCGTTGGGGGAGAACAAATTTATCGGCTTGCATTGCCTTTGACAGATGTGGTTTACTTAACTCGAGTTCATCATGAATTTGACGGGGATCGCTATTTCCCCGAATTAGGTAAAGAATGGAATGAAGTGGAAAACATCCCGCATTCTGTAGACGAAAAGCACAGTTATGCATTTACTTTTAAGACATATAAGAGGCGTTAGCCAAATACTTTAGAAACGTGATTCAATAATCAAGAATAATGAACAGAAAACGCCTTATCCCACTAGCTACTTTAGTGCTTTTAACCACCATTTTTATTTCTGGATGTAAAAAGATGGTTCATCAAAACATTCAAGCTGCAAGTAACAGTTCGGTTGCCATTAGTGCCTATAACGATGTTTTTGAGCAGTTGAATGCTGCGGTAGATTCTTCGCTAGATCAGAAAACGGTTTCCACTTGGAATCTGGCTGGTACGGTTTGCGCTGATGTTTCTTTGTCATCACTTGGCATTGCGTTTCCAAAGACATTAACTATTGATTACGGTTCGGAGTGTATAGACGCGGAGGGAATCTCACGTACGGGAAAAATAGTTGCTGTTTTTAGTGGCAACTTCCGAGATGAAAATACAACTATCAACCTCAGTTTTGAAGAGTTTTCTGTCGGACAGTATAGCTTAGCAGGCACTGATTCTATAACTAACAATGGTGTAGACGCTAGTGGCAATCCTTTATTTAGTGAAGTACTGCGGAATGCGGTTATTTCATGGGGAAATCAGAATATCCGATGGAATGCGAATCTAATCAGAACTTGGATAGACGGATACACTACAGATTTTGCCACCGATACTTTTGCAGGTTTAAATGATGATGTTTATGAGTTAACCGGGTCAGCTTCTGGAAACGACTCTAACACGCATCCTTTCACATTGGAGACAACAAGTTCGCTAGTTCTTCAAACTTCATGCGAGTATATAGCAGAAGGAATACTTGTGATTTCTCCGGCAAACTTCAACGATGGAACTGTTGATTACGGAATGGGCGAATGCGATAAACAAGCCACGATTGAAGTGGATGGCGAGGTGTTCAATTTTACGCAGTAGTGTTTAGTTGAAATCTGTAAGGTTTACGTATTTGGAACAAATACCGAATCCTCAACTCTCGGCATTCCGAAGCCTTTTCCTACTTCATACATCTTTTCAATAGCTGCTTTTCCTTTTTCTCCAAGATTGAGCGAAAACTGATTAACGTAGAGGTTGATGTGAGACCGCATTACGTGTTCATCCATTTCTTGTGAATGGCATTTGACATATTCCTTTGATGCCTCGGGATTATCGAAAGCGAATTGAACACTTTGCCGAAGCAAAGAATCGAATTGTTTTCTCACTGTCGGTTTCAGTCTGCGATGAATGGCAATGCCCCCCAATGGAATCGGAAATCCTGTTTGCTGTTCCCAGAATTCGCCTAAATCTGCAATTTTAACTAAGCCTTTTTCTTGATATGTAAATCGATTTTCGTGGATAATCACTCCAGCTTCAACCTCATCATTTAAAACCGCGCTTTCGATTTCTGAGAAGAGGAATTCTTTTTTGTTAGAAGCATTTGGGTACGCGAATGACATCAAGAAATTGGCTGTGGTATTCTTACCTGGAATAGCGATGGTTGCAGCTTTCAATTCGTCTGTAGACAATGATTTTTTTGATATCAGTAATGGGCCGCAGTTGTTTCCCAGCGCACTTCCAGCGTTGAGCAATTGATACATGTAATGCACATGTGCAAACGCATTGTAACTGATTTTTGTGATGTCTAGTTTGCCAGCAATGGCCATTCGGTTTAGCTCCTCTACATCGGCCAACACAACTTCTAACTCAAAATCTCCAAGATCGATGCGCCCGTTTACAATCGCATCAAAAATGAATGTGTCGTTTGGACACGGTGAAAAACCAAGTGTTAGTTTTTGTTTCATTTGCTCACAATCTCTAGATACTTTGAGACTTCGGTATGTAGGTTCTCAATTGCCAGTGGAATGTTCCAAGCATCGCGGTTTCTCGGTTCAACTTTATTGGAAACTGACCTTATTTGAACCCAAGGAGTATTAAATTTTTGACACACGTATGCTACCGAAGCACCCTCCATGCTTTCAATATCAGGATTGAATTGTTGCCTTGCCGAGTCAATAGTTTCTCCCGTTCCATGAACGCGATTGACCGTAATTCCATGTGCTTCGGAAAGAGAGTTGACGCGAATTTCAGTCTTAAAAAACACATCTTCCTTCTTTGTCAATTTCATTTCATCAGCTGGAATAAAACGGCCATTATCCTCAACGCCTAACTCCGAAAATCTATCCGCAATTATTTGAACAACAGAACCAATTCCGAAAGCTGGATTGAATGAACCAGCAATGCCTAAGTCGATTATAAGGTCGAAATGACTTTCGGTGAGTTTTTGGGTAAGCGCAAATGTTGTTGCTACCATTCCTACTCCAGTGACTAACGATTCGAAATTTGAATCTTGAGTTTTCATCATTTCCGCCAGCGTAGCAGAAACCAAAAGAATCTTTTTAGGCATGATGTAAAGTCAGATTAGGTTTTCTGCTTTTTCTTGCGTGCAGCTGGGAATAGGATATTATTCAGAATGAGACGATAACCAGGAGAATCTGGGTGCAGGTTGAGGTCAGTAGGAGGGTCGCTTACGAAGTGCTGATAGTCTTCAGGATCGTGGCCACCATAGAAAGTCCACTGACCTTTGCCTAATGTTCCATGAATGTAACGCGCTTCATTTAACGATTTGTTTTCGCCCATTATCAGCACATCAGACTTTATAAATTGTTTCCGAAAGGAGGTAGTCTGCCCCATGAACCCCTTAATAATTTGTTCGTGATTTTGGCAAAGCATTGTAGGTACTGGGTCCCATTTCGCTGAGAATTCAAACAGTGAGAAGAAATCATTTTTTTGAGTCACTTTCCCTTGACGAGACTCAGTGGCATCGATATTTGAGAATTCGTACTGCGAAGGATTTGTAGTCAATTTAAATTTTTCAAACGCAACTGTATTACTAAAATCGAGCAGGTTATTGTAGTTGGGAGTGGTGCCATCACCATCAAACATATCTTCACAGATGTCCAATTTATGAGCAGAAAGTGCAATGTCGTAAGAGTCTGTTCCAGAGCACATGGCAAATAGAAATCCTCCGCCAACTGTGTATTCTTTAATTTTGTTGGTAACAGCCAGTTTCAGTTCAGAAACTTTGTTGAATCCGTTTCTTCGGGCAATTTCTTCAGAATATCGAACTTGCTCTACATACCAAGGAGCACTTCTATAGCGATTCCAAAATCGACCATACTGCCCAGTGAAATCTTCGTGATGCAAGTGCAGCCAATCGTATAGAAGTAGTTTCCCGTCCAATACATCATCATCATAAATTACATCGTACGGAACTTCAGCATAGGTGAGTACAAGCGTTACAGCATCATCCCAGGGAAGTTTATTCTTAGGGCTGTACACCGCAATTTTCGGAATCTTCTCTAGTTTGGCGATGTCCATATTCACTTCGGGATCGGCAATTTCTTGAAGAATAGCTGTCGATTGCGCATCTGCAATAATTTCATAACTCACGCCTCTGATAGTAAGCTCAGTCTCAATTTGCTTGGCGTATTTGCACATGAAACTACCACCGCGATAATTGAGTAGCCAGTCAATTTCAACTTCAGCTTGCAGAACCCAATAGGCTATTCCGTATGCCTTTAGGTGATTCTTTTGCGAATCATCCATAGGAATAAGTAGGTAGGCGGCCATCAATTGACTGCTCATTGCTACAAACAAAAACGTTACAAAAAGGGTTTTAAAAAACTGAGTCATCGTCATCTTCCAAGTCGTCAAGATCATCCATTCTCGACATTTTCGTCATCACATTCGGACTGTCAAACTCAGTTGAAGGCTGCATCACACTTGCCCCACCTGCAATACTGAATTCTGGGTCGTCATAGTTGGTGAATTTCGCCAACGTATTAACGAAACGCAAAGGAACCGTTCCTGTTGCACCACTTCTATGTTTTGCAACAATTAATTCGGTCAATCCTTCAGTTGGGAGATTCGTTTCTTCAGAAACTTCGATGCCGTAATACTCAGGGCGATAGAGGAACATTACCATGTCGGCATCTTGCTCAATCGCACCAGATTCACGAAGGTCAGAAAGCATAGGTCGTTTAGTACCACCTCTTGTTTCAACTGCACGGCTAAGCTGTGAAAGGGCGATTACTGGCACTTCAAGTTCCTTAGCCAAACTTTTCAAAGATCGCGAAATCGTACTGATTTCTTGCTCTCGGTTTCCTCCTTTCTGATTTCCTCCAGCAGTCATTAATTGCAGGTAATCAATCACAATAAGTTGAATATCGTGCTGAGCTTTCAGTCTTCTACACTTTGCTCTAAGCTCGAAAACTGAGAGTGCAGCTGTATCATCAATAAAGATTGGAGCTTCACCCAATTGCTTTAACGAAGCGTGCATATGTTCCCAATCAGACTTGTCCAATTGTCCCTTTTTTAACTTATCTCCAGGAATTCCTGATTCGCTAGAAATAAGTCTATTAACCAATTGAACTGAAGCCATCTCTAAGGAGAAAAAGGCAATTGGTCGTTTGAAATCAACAGCCATATTGCGAGCCATGGAGAGCACGAAAGCTGTTTTACCCATTGCAGGACGTGCTGCAATAATCAAAAGATCGGATTTTTGCCAACCGTTGGTCATTTTGTCTAATTCGGTAAAGCCAGTTGGGACTCCAGTAATCCCACCATCCTTAGTTGCCGCCTCCTCAATTTCGTTAAGCGCTTGTTTTACTAAGGAGCTCATGGAGTCGTAGCTCTTGCGCAAGTTTCCTTCAGCAACAGCAAATAGGTTTCCTTCTGCCTTATCTAAAAGGTCAAGGACATCGGTTGTGTCTTCGAAAGCTTCGTGATAGATATCTCCGGAAACACGTATCAACTCGCGCTGGATGAATTTCTGAGCGATGATTCTTGCATGAAACTCTGCATTGGCAGAAGATGCAACCCTGTCTGTTAATTGACTGACGAAGTATGGTCCGCCTACTAAATCTAACTGCCCTTCTTTTTTTAGCCAACTTGTAACTGTAAGAATGTCAACTGGCTGGTTTTCACCAAAAAGGGCGATTATGGCTTCGAAAATATTCTGATGCTCAATTCTATAAAAACTTTCAGGTTTCAGAATCTCCACAACGTCATTTAGAGCATCGCTCTCAAGCATCAACGCACCAAGTACAGCCTCTTCCAAATCTGTAGCATTTGGCGGTACTTTCCCATGCTCCAATCCTTGCTTCGGTTTGGTGTAAGTGGATGGTTTATTTCTTCTCGGTTTTACTTCTTGCGCCATGTCAATACTTTATTTTACTCTTCGCGTCTTTCTCCAATTTATTCATCTCAACTCTGTGTTTCGACAATTTTGCTACCATGAAAACAGTCATTCCTAGCAACGATATCATTAGAGTTCCGATAAGAATGTCTTTCCTCTTTTTTTTCCAGTATCTACTTAACTTGGAGCCTTTCGGTCGTTCTTCAATCCTAACCCGCTCACGGTACTTGATACGGATTTTCCTCTTTTTTCGTCCGCTTTCTGAGCGAGGCTCATCCTTATTCAAACCATCCTGTTCTACCAAGCCTTCTCTACTTATTTTCCTTACTACAAATTAACGTTTTTAAGGTCGGAAGTCAATCTTTGATTTATGACGAAGTAGTTGTTGAAATAGAGTGGATAACTTTACAGAATGCGAATTGCTGCCTTATTTCTAGTTCTTTTCTGCACTTTTTCGGCATGCCGGGAAAAAGACTCGATAGCGCCTAACGTTGAAATATTTGAACCGCAGGAAGGAACGGTTTTTTTTGTTTTCGATACCGTGTTTGTAAGTATTACTGCGGTGGACGAAACCGATTTGATTTCCGTTTCTGCGCGATTGGTAAATGAAAGTTTTATCCCAATTGCAGTCTCTTCTAATGTAAGTATCAATATCAGCACAAATGCAGGCGGTGCTGAATTGATAATTGATGATAAACTTACAGAGACAGGGGATTATTATGTGCTGATAACGGCCAGTGATGGCACAAATGAGCAGCGTGAATTCAGGAAAATTAAGATTATTGGATTGCCTAAGGAAAGACGAGCCGTTTACTTTTCGTCAACAAATGGAGACGGAACAGATGCGATAACACGCGTAGATTCACTTTTTCAAAACAGTACACTTTGGATTCAAGCAGATCAGGATATTCGAAAAATCTGTGTCAATTCGTTAAATGATAGATTAACATTTATCGGGTATTTGTCAACTGGTATCCAGAATTATAACATTGATTTTCCTTCGCTCAGTTGGTCTGATGATGTTTTTTTAGCAGCGCAAACGGAGCGATACGTAGATTTAATTTGTTCTGAAAATGATGTGTTTGCCGCAATCTATGATAGAGAGATTCGTGGATACAATTTATCGGGAGGATTGATTATGAATCAGCAAACAGGCTCTTATCGGCCCGAAACGATTTTTACTCACGGAAATTACTTACTTGTAGAAATGGAATTGGTGGGGAATGACGACCATTTTATTTTCGTTTATCAAAGACAAACACGTGTATTACTTCGGCAATTGGACATTCCGATGGATGTAGTTTCTATATGTCAATTACAAAATGACGAGGTCTTGCTGTTTGGTAATGATGGGGGCGATGCCAAAGTTTTACACTATGATATTGGCGATAACGCCTATTGGCAACCAAGACAACTTCCTGAAGGTAAACTGATGAATGCGGTGAGCATGGAAGGACCACGATTTGCGATTGCGCATGAAAACGGACTTTACGCGTACACATATTCTCCCAACTTCCTCAATTTGATTAGACCAGGAGTGGTTTATCAGCAACTGTGTTTCGATGTTGACAGGGGAACCATTTTGGGAGCTTCAGAAAATAAACTTGACGAAGTTTCTCCGATTGGACAATTACTGAATACCGTTGTACATTCGGACAGCATTACAAGTATTGACATTCATTACACACGTTGATAAACCACGAACTTTCTTTAGTACGGACTGCCGAAATTATTAGGGATGATTTCGATGAATTTCATACGGAATTCAAGTTGATGACCAGCCAAGCGGCTGAGATTTTTGCAAGCAGATCTTTTGTAAAAGGACAACAGCTTTCAATTACTCGGTTGGATTTATACCGGCATTATGTAAATAGAACGGAGCACAGAGTGCAGGAGATTTTAGAGAAAAAAATTCAGGATCGCGCTACTTGGCGTTTGCTGAAGCTGAAATTTGCCGAGCTTGTTTCCGAAAGACGCGATGGCCCCATTGTGGAG
>Ga0209632_10005040_pt1 | contig 11534 bp, 7 predicted proteins | sample COG_10_FD_184754 | JGI IMG/M metagenome (GOLD analysis project Ga0209632, IMG submission 184754) | Pelagic Microbial community sample from North Sea - COGITO 998_met_10 (SPAdes) (version 2) | ecosystem: Environmental > Aquatic > Marine > Neritic zone/Coastal water | place: Helgoland, sampling...
GCACAATGACAATTGGGCCTCTCAATTTCAAAAGGTAACTAAGAAACTCTCTGGCATTCTTGAAGTGCATCGAATGAGCGGAGACTTAGATTATCTATTAAAAGCTGTAGTGGAAGACATGCAGGGCTATGACAAATTGTACAAGCAGCTCATAAAAGCAGAGCTATTTGATGTCAGCTCTAGCTTTGTGATGGAGACGATGAAGCAGACAACTGAATTACCTTTGCACAACAATTTTAGTTGATTGAATAACAAGTGGGGTGGAGTGAACCTCGCCCAGTTGGCTTAATCTAATTCAGATTCGCACAATGCCGACAATTGTTGTATTTTTGGCTCTGGGTTTCCCTCCAAATGAACTAGCAAGGCCAGGCATGTGGGTCTCACAGGAATGGAACTAACAACTACTATTGACCGAACAGGCATTAACTATGTTTTTTTACTCTCCTCTGCAAGCAAGTTTTAGATCTTACCTGTCATTAGCCGCGCTACTAAGCGCAGGCCTAATCGCTGCTCAGCCTGGCTTGACTCAACAGCTGAACACAGAAGAGGGGATCGAGGACTGGGTCGCTGCAACCATGTGTGCGGCGGATAACCGTGCTGTAGACCTAAGACAGGGGCCATCCTTCTCCTTTACCGCTGCTGATGGCAACAACCCACGCCATCTAGATGCCGCTCAGGCGGGCCTCACCACGGACGATATGCCAAATCTACAGCTGGCCTGGGCGGTCGCTTTTCCGGATACGTCCAGTTTGCGTGCCGCGCCGGTTATCGTCGGTTCAACAATTTTCTATTCCGCCACCGATTCGGGTCGAGTTTTTGCGCTGGACACCAAAAGTGGCTGTGCCAAGTGGGTCTACAATGCCGACACACGACTGCGTTCTTCATTGGCTTATGGGGTGATCGATGGCTTGGCTACACTGGTTTTTGGTGATGGTCGCGGCATGATTCATTCCATTAATGCGGGAACTGGCGAGGTGATCTGGGTGGCGAGCGGCCAAGCCTCTGACAACCAAGCAATGATTACCGGCACACCGGTTATTCATGAAGACAAAATAATCGTCCCACTTTCCGGTTCCGGCGTTGTAACCGGAGGCAATCCGAATTTTGAATGTTGTGATAATCACGGCGCCGTCACCGCGCTGAATGTGCGCAGCGGGGAAAAACTGTGGGAATACCACACCATGCCAACGGCCGAGTACACTGGCATGGTCAGCTCAACCGGTGTTAAGCAGCGCGGTCCTTCCGGCGCTCCAATCTGGACTACACCGACGGTGGATGGAGAGCGAGGTCAGGTTTATGTCACCACGGGTGAAAACACCTCACACCCGACTACCAACACCAGCGATTCAGTCATCGCTTTGAATCTGGAAACAGGGGAGGCCAACTGGGTCTTCCAGGCGCTAGAGAACGACATGTGGAATTTCTCCTGCAGCGCCGGTGGACCTAACTGCATCATTCTAGAAAATACAAACTCAGTCGACTTCGATTTTGGCGGCCCGGCTATCCTAGTAGATGGCGGTGATAGGCAGCTGCTTATTGCCGGCCAGAAATCTGGCGATCTCTGGGCGCTGGATCCCGACACAGGCGCACTGGTGTGGAATCAGCGCATTGGTGAGGGCACAGCACTAGGCGGCAACCACTGGGGGATCGCCACCGATTCCGAGCGAGCCTTCATGACCATCAATGACCCGGGCACTATGAGCGAGAACATTCGGCCGGGTATATACACTTACTTTGTTGCAACCGGCGAGCCAAGTTGGTCCTACCAGGTGCGCTCAGAATGTGGTGACGAGCGCAGCGATAGACTGAGGCGTTGTGAATCGCTGTATGGTTTTTCAGCTACGCCGTTGTCTGTAGACGGAGCAGTTATCACTGGTGGGTTAGACGGTCGCCTGTTTGTATTCAACTCGGACACGGGCGAACAGCTCTTTAAGTTCGATACAGCTCAGGATTTTGAAACGGTCAACGGCGTAGAAGGGTATGGCGGTTCCATCGACAGCCATTCCATTGCCGCGGGATCTGGCATGGTGTTCGTAGCTTCCGGTTACGGTTCTTTTAGGCAGGTGGCTGGCAACGTGCTGCTGGCTTTCAAGCCGTCGGAATAGGGCTATCTCGAATCAGCATCGAATCAAAAAAAATCAGCCTTCTCTTCCTGGGTCCCGAAAGGTGAGTAGAAGACTTCATCAGTCCAGCTATGCACGCCAAAAAGCTCCAACTGGGCCCCGTGATTCATCGGTATAATATAGCTTCCCCAAGCAGTGAACTTGCCCACAGGAACCTGCAATAGCTGATTGCCTTTAATGTCTTCTGCCGATGTGTCGAATTCAGGTTACAGCGATTCCGGTACATCTTCTCTGCTAGAGCCAGAGACTAGCAACGACTCCGTGTATTTACTTGGCATCTAACTGAAGTTGCCGCCTAGTGTCACGCTGTCAGTTGCCAGCCACAATATTTCGGTCTCGATACCTGTCCCCTGCGGGCTTCGCGCTGTGCGTTCGTTGCAAATTGCTGGCGCAGTTAGTGATTCAAATTTTGATTAAATCAAATTTCTCACCCTACGGGCGGCGTTCCGCCGTAAACCATCGACACGAGGGTTTTCAGTAGCCTGCGTGACCGATTATTTATTCAAATCAGTAAGTTAAAACTGCGAAAATCAGAGTGTGCTAAGAAGAGTGCTATAGAATTCGAGTAAAAGTAATCGACCACTATTAGTTTTCTACGCTGACCTCACTTAATTACGATTGCGCTTCGAATCTCCGCTTCAGCTTGGGTTGTACTTGTCCTACAGACAAGAGAGACTCGACGCAGTCGCGTAGTGAGGTATCGAGAGGGCGGAATTCCATGCCCAGCGTGTTACGAATACGTTCATTGCGTAATTCGCAGCCTCCCCAAACGGCTCGAAGGATCGCTTCTTTTTCCTTAATAGGCTCGGGGTGCGGGTCGATGATGTCAGCTCCTGCAAAGCCCAGCTCGGGCAGAAGACGATCGATGCTAGCGCATACGTCTTTCACATCTCGCGATTCTGTTGACCAAGCGATGAAACGCTGCCCATTTTCTACAGCGTTACTTTCAAGCATGCGAATATGAGCCTCTGCCGTGTCACGGACATCTACGGTCCACCAGTTGCGATAGGCTCCGATCACATTTTCTGTGTATTCACCAAGCAGCATAGTCTCCATGTTATGTTGCCAGGGGCCAGCTTCTTTTTGATGGGCGGCGAGAATGGGGCCAATATTATCGCCAGGGCAGCAAGTGATAGCATCCCATTGTCCGCTTGTTTCGGCTGCATCAGAGAATGTTTGTTCCAGTAAAACTTTCCCCATGGAGTAACCTTGACCGCCCTTAGCCGAACGGTTGGGATTTCCCTCATCTGGATAACGGTCTTCATTGCAGATGGGTCGGCGTACAAGCTCCTGAATGTCAGTTTCGCCGATTACCGCAGCTATGCTGGAAGTCACTACGATGCGACTTACTGTCCCCGATAAATTGACGCTATTGATGATGTGGTCGTACACTTTTTGCACGTAGTCTGTGTCCGTGTAGGTTGAGACATGGGACACATGGGCAATACCGTGACAGCCTTTGAAGATAGCATCAAAACATCCTGGCTTATCAAGGTCGGCTGAATGTAGGGTCAATCGCCCGCTAAGGTAGCCTGGCATTGCCTTCAAAAAAGCAGTTTTCGTTTGATCACTTGCGTCTCGAACGCAGGCGCGCACTCGGTAACCCTTTTCCAAGAGTAATCTGACAATCCAGCCGCCGATAAAACCCGCGCTGCCTGTAACTGCCACTGTTCCGCCTTGAGGTATTGGCCCCATCAATTTATTCCTTCTGATTATTGTTCAATGATGATCTGGTTCAAATGTTACTGCGTGGTGAACTGTCGATACAAACCGTTCAAGAGTGATCCAAACGGTCAGCTGTTTGTTCTAGCCGCTCGACCAAGTTGGCTAGAGACTCTGTAGTTGGGTCGCTTGATTCAATGCCGGAGAGGAAAGTGAGTGAAATAGAATCTGTTACTTTGTCTACGTCGATTGACTTGCCAGTTCTCATGTAAGAGTAGGCGATCAGTTCTAGCCCGCCGCCTATCATGTCGCACACTATACTTGGCGAGGTGTTGCAGTGAAAGGTTCTGCTCTTGATGCCGGCTTTCACCTCGTCTGCCATTAGAACCGCAATCTGGCGATTTAAGTCTTGTGAAAGCGATGGAGTTTCGTTATCTAACGGACGCTTGTCGCGAGTAATAAGGCCACAGATACCGCGATCTCCGGATATGGACAGCAGAGTGCGCCGAATTAAATAGCGTAAACGATTGCTGTGCCCTTCAATGCTGGGCAGCGTTTGTTGAACATCATCGAAGAAAACTGCGTAGTGTCGATGCAGCACCTCATCGAGTAAGCTGCGCTTGCCGTCAAAGTAACGATAAATCGTGCCTTCTGCTATGCCGGCATCCTTTGCTATATCAACGATAGAACCTTTCTCGAAACCGCTGGCACAAAAAACCTTTCGTGCGGATTCTACAATAGTGTCGATTCGCTGTGCCTTCGAGGGGCGAGGAATTTTAGCCAGGGCTACTACACTCATAAGAGATGGGTTCCGATTTTTGTGCCAATAAACTTCCAAATTGCCACAATAGTGAACGTAATTCAATAGTAGGATTGAGAAATCGCCTTCTCTTATAATTGGTACAAATAGGTTTGTATATGGCCTGAATAATGGCTACGATGAGTGTCGACATCAAATTAAGACGGCGTTTTAACTGTAAGTAATGAATAGCGTTCATTATTTGCTGCCTACGCTAACTGCAAGGCTGAACGCCAATAGAAAGTCTCTGTTTGTGGTCAGATAAGCAGGTGGGCCAAGTAGGGGGACAATCGGCTATGGTAGTGCAACGGCTCACATTGAATATCGACACATCTAGAAAGGCGCGGTGCAAAGCGCAGTGAATAGAATAGGAAACACACTATGCGATTAAGAAATGGAATCTTCTCTCTAGCAGCCCTTGGGGTTTGTATTGCCCCTTCAGTAGTTCTGGCGCAGGGCACGCAAGATGCGGCGGAGCTAGCGAACGGAGAAGCGCAATATCAATTGTTTTGCGCCGAGTGCCACGAAGGTGCTTTATTGGAAGCACCGCAGCGAGCGGCATTTGATTTCTATACGCCCGGACGCATCGTGGAGGCACTTGAGTCAGGATCGATGGCCACCTCAGGTATGGCACTAACACGCGAAGAAAAGAGAAACATTGCCTATTTTCTCTCCGGCGAGCGTTTCGATGAATCGCGTACTGAAACTGTGAGCTTTAGTTGTGAAGCTACCCGGGGTGAAAATGCGCCCTTAACACAGCCAGTTGCCTGGAATGGATGGGGCGGTCAATCGACCAATACGCGCCATCAGGCAGGCGAATCGATTCTGAATAAAAGTAATGTCGATCAGTTAAAACTCAAATGGGCGTTCGCCATGCCTGATACAACACGGTCACGCTCTCAACCGGTAGTCACACCGGAAGTGACTTTTGTTGGCAGCCAAGAAGGTACTATATATGCCCTAGATAATGCCAATGGCTGTCCCTCTTGGACTTTCAGTGCCGATGCCGAAGTGCGCGGCGCCATTTATGTGGATGCCGATGATCAGGGCATACCCGAAACATTGTTGTTCGGTGATTTCGCCGGCAGTGCGTATGCAGTCAATGCGCAGACTGGAGAGCTGAACTGGAAAAGAGAAGTGCACGAACACCCCCAGGCAACACTAACGGGATCGGTGGTGGCGCACGGAGATACTCTCGTTGTGCCAGTCTCTTCCTTAGAGGTGCTGCTTGCTGCACGCGTAGGTTATTCCTGTTGCACATTTCGTGGTGCGCTAGTTGCCATAAGCATTAGCACTGGAGAAGAATTGTGGCGCACCTACACCACAGACGAACCCCGACCGACTATTTTGAGCTCGGCAGGGGTTCAACAGTATGGACCTTCGGGCGCTCCAATATGGTCAAGCCCTACAATCGATGCCGAACGAAACCTTGTCTACGCCGGCACCGGAGAAAACTATTCCTCACCAGCGAATGATTACAGTGATGCGGTATTAGCTATGGATATCGATACGGGGGAAATAGTCTGGTCCGCCCAACTCACCAAGGACGATGCTTGGAACGGGGCCTGCTCAAGAAACACACCCAATTGCCCAGAAGAGGATGGCCCGGATTACGACATTGGCGCCGCGCCAATATTGACTCGAGATGAGAACGGGCGCCAAGTAATCTTGGTGGGACAAAAGTCCGGTATGGTTTACGCCTTGGATCCGGCAAATGACGGCGCGCTAATTTGGGAACAACGTGCTGGAAGTGGCGGCACCATGGGAGGCATCCACTACGGCATGAGTGCTAGCGCTGAAAAACTCTTCGTTGGTGTTTCAGATCTCCCAACTAACAACCCCTATAACATCGGCCCCGCGCATCCGGGCATTCATGCATTGAGTCTCAGCACCGGAGAAGTGCTGTGGCGCAATGACTTACCTAATCAATGTGAAGAAGGCCCTTTCCTTTGCTGGCCTGGCATTTCCGCGGCGGTTAGCAGCACGACTGACCTAGTTTTCGCTGGCGGGCTTGATGGTATTTTACGCGCCTTCGATACCGACGACGGCAGCATACTTTGGGAAACGAACACGAGACAGAGCTTCGGACTACGCAATGGTATACAAGCCACAGGCGGCTCAATCGAATCCGACGGCCCAGTCATTGTAAACGGACAAGTCTTTATTACGTCCGGTTATGAAAAATGGGGCGAGGCACCAGGAAATGTTGTGTTGGTTTATTCACTAAATGGTGAATAGCCTGGCAACTGTTATCTAGAAAATTCTTCTCAAATTTAGGCTAAGCGATATTTAGTTAATTTCTCAGGAGCTCTAATGTTCAATCACCTTATCAACCGACGCACATCTCTAAGCAAGTTCACGTCCCCGATGCCGATTCTTGCTACTGCATTTTCTCTTCTATTTGCAGCGCAGGCCATAGCCTTCGAGATTGACGTGGACGCGACAATTAGTGATTCTGACTCTACCCTGATGGGTGTAAATCATATCGCCTTATCAGTAAGAGACTTGGATGCGTCGTTGGCTTTCTATCAGAGTGCGACTGGCTTCGAAGTTGTTCGCAGAGAAGTCGTGCGCAGCAGCAGTGCCGCTGACAAACTGTTTGGCCGTGAAGGCGTAGAGTATGAAGTTGCTGTGCTTGAGGCGCCGAACATGCTTCTCGAACTCACAGAGTTCAGCCACAACCGCAACATACCGATTAGCAACATGCCAGTTATCGGCCCAGGCATGACACACACTTGTTTCCAGTCACCTTCACACATATCCGGATACGACAAATTCAAGAATGCGGGCGCCGAAATGGTAAGTCGCGGCGATGGTCCTGTAGATCTATTAGGTCAGGGTGTGACTTATGCTTATGCCTACGACCCAGAAGGTAACATGATCGAGCTAGAGCAGCTTGATTTCAGTAATTTAGGGAGAGACCCTCGAAAGCCTGAATGGATTGAACAAGGTTTGGACCTGTGGATGACGCAGGTCGCTCTAGTCACACATGACATTGAGCGGTTAACAGAATACTACGCAAAAATAATGGGCTTTAATGCGTATCGCACCGCCGATATTTCGGGCAGACCAACTTTCGATGACGCCACTGGCATCGATGATGTGTCACTTAGAGTCGTCTTTTTCAGAATGGCCGAGCGCTCCAAGAGCATGGAATTCTGGGAATATGTCAGCCCAGAAACGCCGGAGTTTTCAGGCAACAGAGACAGTACCGCACTAGGCTACACTTACTCACTGGAAGTAGGAAATATTCAGGCAGAGTATGCACGCCTGACTGATCTAGGTGTGCAGTTTGTGAGTGAGCCAGTTTTGATGGGCAACTATTGGCAGGTGCATGCCAATGATATCGATGGCAATGTGTTCGCACTACGCCAGTGGGTTGATTCGAACTCGCCTTGGTCTGTGCCAAATTTGGAACAGTAGAGGGTCTAAAACGTAAGCAGAAAATCGCAGCTGTCTAGGTTCTAACGGCTGCGCTTTACAACTCTTTTTCATAGCCTGTATAAGCAAAAGGACACTACTATGCGAAACAGCAATCGGCGTAACTTTCTAAAAGCAGCCGGTCTAGCAACTGCAACATTGCCGCTTCAAGCCGTTTTCGGCCAATCGTCCAATCAACGCCGAGCAGCGACTAGCACTAACTCCGCACCCAAGCTCACTAAGGTCACACCGTATGTGATAAAGACACCACCGCCGCATTGGGGCGGGGGGACTTGGTTCTTCGTGAAACTGGAAACGGATACAGGCTTGGTGGGCTGGGGAGAAACTGCAGTGCTGGGGGCCTTCGGTGGGCTTGAGCAGAGCTACAAAATGCTCATTGAAGAAACCTTTGCCCGTTATCTCGAAGGTAGGAATCCACTAGAGCCGGAAACGCTCTACCACCGATTGGTAAGAGGTCTAACGGCTCAGCATGCTGACTACGCCCGTTTCGGAATTATTAGCGCATTCGACACAGCACTGTGGGACATTACCGGAAAGCACTACGGCGCACCCGTATACAATTTGTTAGGTGGTGCTTACAGAGACCGTATACGTAGCTACACCTATATCTACGACACCGTAAATATGGCCGCTCCTGGAGAGACGATTCGTAACTGGACGCAAAGGCCGGAAGCGCTCGCCGAGCAATCTGCTCGATTAGTAGACGAAGGATTCACTGGTTTAAAATTCGACCCTATTCCCCAATCGAAAGACGGCGGAGCGACCGGTGCACCCTGGGAGTTGAGCCCAGCTGAATATGACCATACAGCACGAGCCTGCGAGGCCATTCGGGATGCCATTGGCACGCGCGCCGACATACTCATCGGCACCCACGGGCAAATTACCCCGTCTGCCGCCAAGCGATTGGCGAAATACATGGAGCCCTACGATCCCCTGTGGTTTGAAGAACCTTGTCCGCCACGAAACTACAAAGAAATGGGCGAAATTGCGCGATCAACGTCAATACCAATCGCCACAGGAGAGCGCTTGGTGTCTCCCCATGAGTTTCAAAACCTGTTTGCCGAGGGGGCGTGTGCCTTTGCGCAACCGGATCTCGGCAGTGCCGGCGGTATTACCGCGTGCAAGAAGATCGCCACACTGGCGGAAGTGAATTATGTGCTCATGGCACCGCATGTATGGGGTGGGCCGCTTATCACTGCGGCTGCAATTCAGCTCTGCGCGAATGTGCCTAACTTTTTAATTTCGGAGAGCATTTACAAGTCAGGCGGTTTCTTCAACGAAATAATTACTGAACCTTTTGTTTGGGAGAACGGTGATTTCATCCTAACGGATCGACCTGGCATTGGTTGCAATTTGGACGAAGAAGGTCTCGCTAAATACGCAGTATAGGGCGGCGTATTATGGTTAGTTTTGCAGATAATCCACGCCACCGGTCTTGGGGGTTAGCGCGATGAGTTTTTTTCGATCATTTCTTTTTGTCTTGTCATCTTTAGTGTCGATATTCCTGTCGACCGCCGTGTATGCAAAATATAACGAAGCACCACTTTTGGCCAACTATGATTTAATTCCGGGGCCTTTTTGATACTGTCCTCATTATCAATTAGTTTGAAACCTTGCGCATACCGATATGAATTGCCACTGATGCAGCGAGCAATACTAGCGCCACTGCCAACAACAACACTTGAGAAAAGCCGAATAGGCCTCCAGCTGGCAGCGCTAGAGTTAGCCCAGAAAAACCTATCAACACTCGCATCGTCATGCCGGAGGCACCCTTTCCTAAAGGGCCTAGGCCAATTAGATAGCCTTGCAATGCTGCCGACACGAGAGCTACGCCGACTAGGGCTGTTGAGATAGCTTGGATATTTTCCATGGCAGAGCCCTGTAGTAACAGAGCGGGATTGAATACGAAGAAGAAAGGTACGAAGTAGATGATCGCTCCGAGGCGCATCGCCTCGAAGCCGGCGCGCATCGGTGATACTTGTGCTACGGATGCAGCGGCGAATGCTGCCAGCGCCACAGGTGGCGTGATGAAACTTAACATGCCCCAGTACATAACGAACATATGACTAGCGAGAGGATCTAGGCCGGAATTAGTAAGAGCTGGCACTAGTACGATGGCGAGGAATATATAGGCCGCGGTCACAGTCATGCCGATGCCTAAGATAAAGCTCGTCAGTGCACCCATCATCAACAGCACTAGGACATTGTCACCGGCGAGATAAACCAAGTCGTTGGCAATGGTGCCGGCTATGCCCGTTACTGCCAAGCCACCGATAATTAGACCTATGGCTGCCAAGATGCCCGCTAGCTCAGCTAACAGTTTTCCCATGGTGGCGACTAGGCGCATGAATTTTTCTAGCGTTAGCTTGTGCATAGTGAATTGGTTAATCACTAGCAACATCGCGGTCGCGTAGAAAGGCGCCACCGCCTCGCGCTGCAGGTATACCAACATGAAGATCAGCGCGGCAAAGACGAAGATGAAGTACCAACCCTCCTTGAACACCTGCCCTAGCTTCGGCAATTCTTCCTTTGGCAAACCCTCGAGGTTCTCTCTTGCCGCATAGGCGTCGATCTGCATATACAGGCCGAAAAAGTACAGTACCGACGGTACGATGGCGGCCACCGCCACGGTGGTGTAACTAACATTCAGGAAGCTAGCCATGACGAACGCCGTTGCCCCCATGATCGGTGGCATGAACACACCACCTGTGGAGGCACAGGCCTCTACGCCCGCTGCGTATTCCTTGCTGAAGCCAACGCGGCGCATCGCCGGAATTGAAAGCGGGCCAGTAGTAAGCACGTTACTGATTGGTCCACCACTCATAGAGCCCATTAGGCCGCTGGAGAAAATAGAAACCTTGGCCGGGCCACCTCTTAGATGACCTAACAGCGCGAAGGCGAAATTAATAAAGAATGGGCCGCCACCGGTGTACTGCAGTGAGATGCCGAAGATTAAGAAGCCGAATACCAGCTGCGCGAACACGCGCATTGGAATACCGAACAGGCTCTCCTCGCCCATGACATGAAACATGGCGACTTCATGTACGGGAATACTTAGCGCCGCAACCACATCCGGTAACTTGTCAGCGAAGGTAGGGTATAAAGAGAATACCAAGACGATGGCAAAAACTGGCCATCCTCCTGCGCGCCTGCCTGCCTCCAGTACGATCACCCAAGTAACCATCGCGAGATAGATGCCGATATCCGGTGCGGCGTACTCCCAGGCTTCTAAGACGATGCGCTCGGCGAAGTAAGCGAAGTAGGAAAAAATTATCCCAATAACTACCATGATGACGATGTCATACCAGGTCACATGATGCGGGCTATTCTTGTTGGCGGGGAAAGTAATGAACACCATGCTCAACATGATGCCGGTAATAAGGTACATATAACGGCTGTCGAGCATGACATAGCCGACGAAGAAGCCTAGATTGAATATCTGATTGATCGCCAGAGCAATAGCGCATGCGGTCATAGCCGCCATGACCATCTGCCATTTATGTGGCAAT
>Ga0209632_10005044_pt1 | contig 11531 bp, 10 predicted proteins | sample COG_10_FD_184754 | JGI IMG/M metagenome (GOLD analysis project Ga0209632, IMG submission 184754) | Pelagic Microbial community sample from North Sea - COGITO 998_met_10 (SPAdes) (version 2) | ecosystem: Environmental > Aquatic > Marine > Neritic zone/Coastal water | place: Helgoland, sampling...
AATTGGACCTAATGAATGGGCACTAATGGCAGGGCCGTGCTCTATTGAAGGAGAAGAACAAATCGTTGCGGTAGCAGATAAGCTGGTTGAGCAAGGAATTCGAATAATGCGTGGAGGTGTTTACAAACCACGGACTTCACCTTACGCTTATCGTGGTGGAGGTTTAGATTCCCTAAAACTGTGGTACAAACACTGCCGAGAGCGAGGATTGAAAATCGTAAGCGAAGTAATGGATGCCAGACAAATTGATGAGATGGCGCCTTATGTAGATATTTTTCAAGTTGGGACTCGAAATGCTCAAAACTTCAACTTACTAGATGCTTTAGGAAAAGTAGATAGAGCAGTAATGCTAAAACGGGGAATGTCGGGTACGATTGATGAATTGCTTCAGGCAGCCGAGTACGTTTTCTCTGCTGGAAATGAGAAGATAATTCTTTGCGAACGAGGTATCCGCACATTCGAAACGGCTTATAGAAATACGATGGATATGAATGCCATTGCCATACTAAAAGACAAGTCTCACTTGCCAGTTATTGCCGACCCATCCCATGGTATTGGGCTTAGAAAATATGTCCCACAATTAGCACTTGCTTCCTTACTTGCTGGTGCCGATGGGGTAATCGTAGAAACTCATCCGCAACCCGAAAAAAGCATTTCGGATGCACAACAGACTATCGGTTTTCAAGAGCTTGAAAAACTGGTTGTAAAAATGAAGCGGTTAAAGGCTGCTGATGTGGTTTAGCTTCGATTTTGGAGTTGATTAAACCACCTCAGCCACCACAAATGTGCTGCCGCCAACATAGATAATGTCTTCGGACTGAGCTTTGTTTTTTGCTGCTTCTAAAGCAGTTTGTACCGAATTGTAGATTGAAAATTTCAATTCGATTTCTGAAGCCTTTTCTGATAGAACCGAAACCTCCAATCCTCTTGGCACATCTGGTTTGCAGAAGTAATAAGACGCTTCTTTTGGAAGCATAGCAAACGTTTTTGCCACATCTTTATCGTTCACCATTCCCCAAACAAAATGAAGCTGTTCTGGATTTCGATTTGAGAGCAAACGCTTGATGTTTGGTTCAAGACCTTCACGGTTATGGCCAGTATCTGCAATAATGAGTGGATTTCTGCCTAGTACTTGCCAACGGCCTTTTAGTCCTGTGTTGCTGACGACATGATTGATGCTTGCTTTGAAATGCTCTCGAGTTACGTTCCAACTGGCATCTGAAAGTGTACGAATCGCTTCTAATGCAGTAATGAGGTTTTTGGCTTGATGCGGTCCAGAAAGTTCGCTTTCAACTTCCAATTCCATTCCGTCATAATGACGAATTTTCATTTGAAGTTTGTCATCTTCCAGAACTTCTTCTCTTGTTTCCCATTCGCGATTGGCGAACCGCAATCGGCTATTTGTTTCTCGTGCTTTGGCTTCAAATACTTCCGCCACTTCTTGTTGGAATTCACCAACTACAACAGGAACATTCGGCTTGATAATTCCAGCTTTCTCTCCTGCAATTTCTGGCAACGTTTCTCCTAAGAACTGCTGATGGTCGTAGCCAATGTTGGTGATTACCGAAAGCTCCGGAGTTATCACATTTGTGCTATCCAGTCTTCCGCCCAAACCTGTTTCAATAATGGCAATGTCAACCTTGCTATTTGCAAAATGGTCGAATGCCAACGCTACGGTCATTTCAAAGAAAGAAGGTTTTATTTCTTCAAATCCCGATTTGTAATTATCAACGAAACCAATCACAGATTGCTCTGAAATCATCTCGCCATTAATCTTTATCCGTTCGCGGAAATCGGTTAGGTGAGGGGAGGTGTACAATCCAACCTTATAGCCGGCTTCTTGAAATACAGAAGCCAACATATGGCTTACAGAACCTTTGCCATTTGTACCTGCAATATGAATGCTTTTGAACTTGTTTTGAGGATTGCCCAACAGTTCGCAAAGCGCTAATGTGTTTGAAAGGTCTTTCTTAAAAGCTGCCGCTCCTTGCCGTTGGTACATCGGCAACTGACTGAAAAGGTATTCCAGCGTTTCGGAATAGTTCATTACTCCAAAATGAAGACAAAGGTCATAGAGCCTTTTTGTTGAATGGAAGCATCAGCCTTGGCATTGAACTTTGTGTTGTAAGCTGCTTCGGTGGCGAGCTTTTCCAAGTGTCTGTCTGTGGTTGTTGACCCTCGAGCTCCAGGAGTGGCTTTTACCACTTTCCCGTATTTATCTACGATAATATCAACCACAACTTTGCCCTCTTTTTGGGACGTATCTACAATCTTAGGTGCAGAAACTATGTTTCTTCCGCCAAGGTTGAAAGACATACCATCACCGCTTCCACCTAAACCATGTGGAGCACCTGGCGTTCCATCAGCGCTTCCCTGATTTCCCCCTGGTTGAGTGTCTCCTTCGCCTTTCCCTTCTCCGTCTTTGGCTTTTGCGAAAAGCGCGGCACTTGCGGCACGTTTGTCTGCTTGTTCCTTCGCTTTTTCAGCCGCTATTCGTTCTTCCTCAGCCCTTTCTTCAGCTTCAACTTTCTGCTTTCTCTTCTGCTCTTTTTCAAGGGCAATCGCATCCAACATGTCTTGTGTAACTACCTCTTCTTCAACAACGGGGTCAGAAGGAGTTGCAACGCTTTCGGCAGGTTGAACTTCTTCCTCTACAGCCTCTTCTACAATCTCAGATTGAGCAGGGTCGCTTTCGGTATCACCCAATCCCATATCCGTATTTCCGAAGTTGATCATCATCCCTTCTTCCGGCTTCGGATGAATGGTAGTGAGGCCAAAGAATAGGAAGAGCAACAGCAATAACGCATGTATGACTAGCGATGTACTCATCGCCTTTCGCTTATTTTTCTTCTCTGTTAAATCCATTACTCTGGTTTTGTTGCCAGAACGATCTTGTATTTATTCTGATAAGCAATGTCCATCACCTTAACGGCATATTCAATGGGAACACCTTGCTCAACTCTCAGCACAATTACTTTGTCTTCGGCATCTGCTAGACGCTGATGAATGAGGTTTTCCATAGATCCAACAGAAACTTCATCCTGATCTATGTAATGCTTCAATGCCTTATCAATTGAAACAGACACCGTTTGCTTCTTTACCGACTTAGAATTACTGCTCGGTAGAACTAAATCCAAGGCGTTGGTTGTAACCAGTGTAGAGGTAAGCATGAAGAATATCAGCAACAGGAAGACAATGTCCGTCATAGACGACATATTGAAATTCGGGCTGACTTTATTTCGAGTGCGCAATCCCATTTTTTCTAACTATTAATTCGTAATTCTCAATTAATAATTGATTAAGCTGGTTCGTGAAGTAGATCGATGAATTCGGTAGAGCGGTCTTCCATTTTGAAAACCACTGCTTCCACCTTTGCAACCAATGTGTTGTATCCCAAATAGGCCATAATTCCGACTACCAAACCAGCAACTGTTGTGGTCATGGCAGTGTAAATCCCACCTGCTAGCATCTCAACATTTACCTGTCCGCCAGCCATAGCCATTTCGTGGAAAGCCAAAATCATCCCAATTACCGTTCCCAAGAAACCGATCATTGGAGCCGCTCCAGAAATGGTAGCCAGCGTAGCCAAGTTCTTCTCTAGCTTGTACGTTTCCAGTCTACCCACATTTTCTACGGCTGCAGAAGAACTTGGCAACGGACGACCAATTCTGGTAATACCCTTTCCGAGCATTCTAGAAATAGGGGTATTTGTAGTTGTGCAAAGCGCCTTCGCGGTAGCAAGGTCACTCTTCTGAATGCTGTCTTTTAGCCCATTGAAAAAAGCAGGGTCTTCCACACCCGCTTTACCGATGGTAAGAAACCGTTCGACAAAAATGTAAATGGCAATGATGGAGAGTAGTAGCAGCACCAGCATAATGATGTTACCACCAATTCCTCCCGAAGTCACCAATTCAATGATAGACAACGTCTCTTCTACCGGGGCTTCTCCTTGGTCTGCGGCCTCTTGCGCCATGGCTGTTTGAATGAACATTAAATTCATAGTTGATCGTTTAAAGGTTGAGGTAATTCTACTCGGTATCGAAAGTATCTATAGTCGGTTGCTAGCAAGTTGAGCGCGCTTCCCATTTATAAACATCAACATGTTAGCTTTAGTATTACGTCAAAGCGAAAAAACTGCGTTCCGAACTCGCACAGTTTTCATTTTTGAAACATAATTGATTGAGATTAGGGCGTTACCCCAAGCTGCGCAAGGGGTCAGGCTTTCCGCTTTATCTTTTCATCGTTCCTCAGAAAAGGATGCCGCTGCTATCCTTAACGCGGTGCGTTTTGTAAATCATATTGTAATTTGTCATTTCTTTCTGATACTAGAAGGTTAAGAACGCGAATAGTGACTTTTACTTATTGAATTGAATCTTTACCTTCAGCGCAACTTAATTTTATCGCCTCACCACATTTAAAAATGTCCTGGACGAATTACCACAGTCACACAAATTATTGTGACGGAACGAATACCCCCGAAGATTACATCCGCAAAGCACTCGCATTAGGAATGCCAACTTATGGCTTTTCATCGCATGCGCCTGTACCCTTTTTTGATTGCAAATGGGCAATGAAAAAGGACGACCTTGAAGGTTATTGCGAGGAAATCTATCGGTTAAAGAAGAAATACGAAGACCGTATTGAAATCTTGCTTGGCTTAGAAGTCGATTACATTCCAGACAAAATGGGTCCAACGGCTGATTTTCTCCAAACTGCTGGCTTAGATTACGCAGTGGGTTCTGTTCACTTCGTGGATAGTTTCACTGGCGGAAAAGGCTGGGAAATTGACGGAACGTTAGAGACTTTTAAGAAAGGACTCCACGAGATTTTTAAAGGAGATGTAAAAGCCGCAGTTACCCGTTATTACGAGATAACACGAGAAATGATGGAAGAAGATTGTCCTGAAATTGTGGGGCATCTCGATAAAATTAAGATGCAGAACCTGAAGGAACATTTCTTTTCTGAAGACGATGCATGGTACCGTGATGAAGTGATGAACACCCTCCAAGCTATTGCCAAAACCGATGCGGTTATGGAAGTTAACACACGCGGTTTGTATAAGAAGCGTGCCACCGAAACTTACCCAAGTAAGTGGGTTTTAGAAGAAGCGTATAAATTGGACATTCCTGTTCAGATTGACAGTGACGGCCACACACCAGACGAAATTTTGGGTGAGTTTGAAACCGCTGCCAGCTTACTTGTAGATGTTGGTTATGATGCCTGCGTTATCCTAATTGATGGCGAGTGGCAAGAAGTTGGTCTAACCAAAGAAGGCTACGAACTCTGATTTAAGGCGAAAGCTGCTCCATCGTCCAACCATCTCCGTTTTTGATGTAAACGAAACGATCATGCAGACGGCTTGGCCGACCTTGCCAAAACCCCAATCGTTCAGGAACGACCACGTAACCGCCCCAATGTGCAGGCCGCGGAATTTCGCCATCACCAAATTTCGCTTCCAATTCTTTTACCGAATTCTGTAGCTGATTAGGGCTCGAAACAATGCTACTTTGAGCAGATGCCCAAGCACCAATGCGGCTTTCTCTCGGACGAGTTGCCCAGTAGGCATCAGACATTTCAACAGGCACTTTTTTGATTGGTCCTTCAATACGAATCTGTCTATCTAATTCGCTCCAATGGAAATTGAGCGCCACATGCGAATTACCAGCAATCTCAATTCCTTTGCGGCTGTTGTAATTGGTATAAAGCACAAAGCCATTCTCGCTCACATCGCGCCAATACACAATGCGAGATGATGGACGACCTGCCGAATTAACCGTGCTCAGACACATAGCATACGGGTCCAATATCTGTGCATTCACAGCTTCTTCCATCCATGTAGCAAATTGCTCCATGGGGTTTTCGTTCAGGTCGGATTTACTCAGCGGTTTGCTTGCAAAATCGCGCCTCACGGTATTGATATAATTACGGACTTCTTCTAAACTCATCTCACTCTTTTTCTATTGACCCTCAAAGAAGTCTTCATCTAACTCCTTTACCTCGTAAGTTGTTTTGATTTGAACACCAACGTTGAATTCATGGATTAAATCAACGAGTTTATATCCATCAATCAAGATAATCGAGTGGTGGGCATCACTCGCTTTTTTGACTGAACCAGTATGAAAATCTGAAGTTGTAACAAAAACACCTTTACTCGTGTCCCCGCTCATAGCGCCAATGAAGTTTCTGATTTCTTTTTCTCGAACACTATTCTCGCCATAACGCTTCGCTTGAATGTAAATCTTGGAAAGACCAAGTTTATCTTCATTGATAATACCATCAATTCCACCATCACCTGATTTCGAGGTCTCGATGAAGTCTCCATAACCCATTTTCTTCAGAAGTATCAGTATTACTTTCTCAAAGTAATATGGGTCGATAGTTTTAAGCTTTTCAAGTAAGTCGTTTTTAGTCTGGAGTTCGATTTCGGAAAATCCAGAATCAATCAAATCTTGAGGTGTCGCATTATCTATTTCGGACACGGTAGGTTCAACCTTATCCTTTTCATCTGAATAGAATTTCAAAAAGTCTGTTTCTCCTTCAACATCTTTCAATTTTAGTTGCTTCTCTTGAGCTTTGCCCTTCTCTGTAATTTGAACCATTCCTCGTTCAGGATAGATAATGAACCCTCCTTTTTTTAGGTACGATTTCCCCCAAGCAATTCGATTCATTATGAGAACATCACCGCTTTTAGTCTTTTGTTCCAACATCTCTTTAGGAAAATGCGAATAGTATTTTGCGACTACCTTATTAAGTAAATCTCTGTGATGAATGACTTTTCCATCACTCAAGATGTCAAGAATAGGATTAAATGTCTCGTGAAACTTGGGCAATTCCATTCAGCCGTTTTTTGATTTAAATATGATACTTGCCGAAAGTAACGAAATCATAAATCGGTAGGTTTGAACTCTGTCATGAACCACCAGAAACTCCTCATCATTGGCACCGTTTTTCCCGAACCGAACTCTTCTGCTGCGGGCAGTCGGATGTTGCAGCTAATTGAGCTGTTCCAACAGCAAGATTGGGAAATCACATTTGCCAGCGCAGCAGCAGAAAGTGAGTTTGCGGTAAATCTTTCTGAGATAGGCGTAAAGCAGGTTTCAATTGAATTGAACAGCTCATCGTTTGATGGTTTTGTTCGAGAACTCAATCCGCAAGCCGTAGTCTTCGACCGCTTTATGACGGAGGAGCAATTTGGTTGGCGCGTGGCAGATAACTGTCCGAATGCACTGCGCGTTTTAGACACTGAAGACTTGCATTGTCTGCGCCATGCGCGGCATCAGGCATTAAAGGAAAACCGAGAATTTTCCAACTCTGACTTGCTGAATGAACACGCCAAACGCGAGATTGCGAGCATCTACCGCTGCGACCTTTCGTTCATCATTTCCGAGTACGAAATGGAGGTGCTGAAAACGGTTTTCAAAGTAGATGAAGCGTTGCTTCATTATTTGCCTTTTATGCTCGAGCCAATTTCTGAAACTGATTACAACGCATGGCTTCCGTTTGAGGAAAGAGAGCATTTCGTGACCATCGGTAATTTTTTGCATCCACCCAATTGGGATGCGGTACAATACCTAAAATCGGACATCTGGCCATTGATTAGAAAGCAACTTCCTGAAGCTGAAATGCATGTTTACGGAGCATACACAACCGACAAACATCGTCAGTTGCATTCCAAAAAGGATGGCTTTCTCATCCTTGGCAGAGTGCAAGATGCCATGGAAGTAATTGGCAAAGCCAAAGTGCTTTTGGCGCCTTTGCGCTTCGGTGCTGGACTAAAAGGGAAACTGATTGAAGCTATGCAATGCGGCACACCAAGTGTTACTACCAAACTTGGTGCAGAAGCAATGCACGGGAACCTGCAATGGAGCGGAGCAATTGCGGACGCGTCTGAGGACTTCGCGCAAGCGGCTGTAAATATTTACACCGATAAATCAGCTTGGGAAGTGGCTCAGCAGAATGGCGTTTCTATCATCAATCAAATCTATCCGAAGGAGAAATTAGGCACAGCAATTATCAAGCGAATTGCTGATTTGCAATCCCATTTGGAAGTTCATCGCCAACGGAATTTCATCGGCTCGATGATCATGCATCATTCCATGCGCAGTACCGAGTTTATGAGTAGGTGGATTGAATCGAAGAATAAAAATTAGAGGACAGTATCAAATGGTACCGGAAACTGTTGCGCATCCTATGGTGTCCTTGTATTGGTAACTACACATAATCCAGTTATTGACAACTAAATTTAATCGTCATTGATAGTTGCGCTTAGGCCAATAGCTAAGTAAACGCTATACGAAAGAGAGAAGTGGTTTTTTCATGGGAAAAGTAGATGCGGTGGCACTTTAAAATTTAGAGGTTCAAATACAGGTCTTAAACTAGCCGCATCGTAACATGAATTGTAATGTACTGTTCCAATAAAACAATAAATACATTTATGTGAGATATTTTTAATTAGTCTGACAAACCTATGATTCCAAGAGGAAAAAGAAGGGTCTAGATGTTGAAAATAAAAGAGGGTCAGACTATACTGACCCTCTTTTATCTTGTCTAAATAAACTCAGTTGCAGTCGCAATTTTGCGTTACACTTGCCGTGCCTCCAGTAACGCTAAGCTGGGTGTAGTTGGTGGTTCCTCGCACATTGTCTATCTCATCATCACACACACCTTCGATGGTAATAGACTGGTTAACATCAGGCATACCTGTTTCCGATATTGTTTGGGAACAGGTGCAATCCTGACATTTCTGGCACGAAGACATAAAAGTCACACAGAAGATAGCTGGCAAAATAATCCCTAATTTTTTCATCGTTTTATTGTTTGTTTTAGTTTAAATTTCACCGTCCAGACGAATATCAAAAACAATGCCAAACCACCAAAAAATAGGTTGATTGGGGGGTCACACGATTTTTTTGTGGCTTAAATCTTTAATATTGCTGAATTCACCTACGTCAATTGCTCTTAATTAAAAGATCAATAAACATTTCAATAATTGGCATATTATGTGCTACACAATCTGTAGTAAAACTAAATTTGCTCTATGAACAAACTATCCAAACTATTATCAGCAGTATTGATTCTTTTCGTGGGAAGCCACTCTAGTTTGGCACAAACAAACGTAAGTGCCTCATCAAGTCAATTCAGAATGTGCATCCGTACAATGCAGAGCAACATTGATGAACAAATCAGATACAGCAATGCACTCCGATACTTCAGCGCAGTACATTGTACCACCGCTCAGTTGCAAGACGCATGTTATTACTTGTCCAACGATGTTAACAAGTATAACCTAGCTAGAGCAGCATACCCTAACGTCATTGATCACCAAAACTTTTTCAACATTTATGACTCATTTACACGATTGTCCTATGCAATAAGACTTTATCATGACACCCAAGAACGAGATGAGCTCATGTACATGGAAAACACCTATCAGTTGGATGGTGCGAATGATATTGATTCAAAGTTCAATCTTTTAATTGTGAAAGGGGACTTGCTTCTTGCAAGTAATAAATTTGACGAGGCAATTGAGGCTTACGCTGAGGCGATGGAATTAAAACCAAGAAATAGCATTACGCAACAGAAAATTATTGAGGTCAATAATAGAAGGGTGGAACTGACCAATAGTCTTGCAGAAGAGAAAAATAGAGAGCAAGTGTTTTACAGATTGCTACGCCAAGGAGATGCCGAGTTAATTGCAAACCAGTTTGAAAGAGCCATAAATTTCTATGAACAAGCGATGAATCTCATCCCTGGAAATCCAATTGCGTACAAAAAGATAAAAGAAGCGAATCAACTAAAGCAGGAGTATGTGGATGTAATGGTGGTGGATTGTCAAACAGACGAAAATGAATTCTCGCATATAATTGCCGCGATTAAGGATAAAAACTACTCATCGGAAATGAGAGAACTTTCCAAAACTTACATCTCCAAAAAGTGCTTCTCCATAGGTCAGTACAAAGAAATAGTTGGGTTGTTCCGCGTTGATGACCATAAGCTCGAAATCATAAAATATTTTTACGATTTCATGGATGATACTTCTAAGATGTATGAATTCCGCAATGTATTCGCCTATTCATCTACTAAAAGTAAGTTGGATGAATTTCTGTTAAGTAAGGAGTAAGAAACTCTCAGAGTTGAAGATGGTGATTCACGACCAGATGAAAGATATTAGTCTTTGAGTGAAGACTATTTAGTAAGCTCTTTGAGTGGCCTCTATCTTATCGAAATCTTCAATAGTGTTGGTCAGATGGTTCTCATTCAGGTAGTTCAGCATGTAAGTAATGCAGAATTGAATGTTTCGAGCTTAACGGAGGGTTATTACAGTGTTCGAGTTGTTTCCGAAAATGGAATAATCGTTAAGCCATTAATTATAGCGAGATAAACTAAGGTGTTAGTTTCTACGGAAGGGTGGTGGCAATTGTCGTCACCCTTTTTTAATCAATGAACAACCCAAATAGGAGAGGACCAAGCTCTTTCTTGAATGACCAACTCGGCACCTTCCGGGTACTTGATGCCGTAGCGTAGCTGATCCAACAAACGCCAACTTGCGGTCGAGACTTCTAACACGCGGAGGTAGTAAAATGCATTTACTTCAGAATTGAAATACGGGTCTTGCCAATGGTCAAAGAGTTCTTCGTCTCCCTTGTCGAACGACCATTCTCCCGTTTCCATGTTCACAGTAGCACCGTTGTCTGGGACCGTTCCGTCCTCGTTCAATTTCCTTCCATCAGAAAGTGCCACATCATAGATTTCTTCATAAAGCGCTCCATCTTCGTACCATCCTTTTATCACTTGAACTCTGTCTAGCGTGGCGAAATCGGGGTCTTTCGCAGCCCAAATCAGGAACTCGGGAGATTGCTTATTGACCAACTCAAAATCGCTGCCCATCGGCACACCTTTTTGATAACCATCGCGCAGCATTTCATCATGCGAAGCATAGGAATCTTGGAACCCGTATCCGGCAAAAAACCGAACCTGAATGCGATTGCCACTGGTTGCGTAGGCTTCTCTGCGGTCTAGCGCGTCATAGATGTTTTCGCGAGTGTTCGCTTCCGCCCAAACAGCAACCAGGCCGCCAGGATTTTCAACCTCGTAAACTTTCTTGACTCCGCCTGTTTGAAGCGGCCAATCTGCATTCCTCAGACTATCGGCCTTTTCTTTGGATTCGGATTCTGTCTCTTCCGTAGAACCAGGATTACCATCATGATTGTCTGTGCTGCCGATTAAACCATACTTGAACGGATTGATGCCCATGTGTTCTTGATGCTCCAGTCCTTTCTTAAGTGCATACCGAACGTAATTCTGTTCAATGGGGTCGTGCTCTGAATAGTTTTCGAAATCGGCAAACTCATCGTTTTTCCAAAGCAGTCCACTGACCTCGGAATTACCCTTAATTTGATGCACTTCAACCAATCGCTCGAACCGCTGCCGCAGCTGAGCTCTCCTTAAGTTAATGGAATCTGGTTTTGGACCGTAATCGGTAAACGTGCCGCCATCAGAAAGATTGGTATTGTGCGGAATGGCCATAACGG
>Ga0209632_10005045_pt1 | contig 11528 bp, 10 predicted proteins | sample COG_10_FD_184754 | JGI IMG/M metagenome (GOLD analysis project Ga0209632, IMG submission 184754) | Pelagic Microbial community sample from North Sea - COGITO 998_met_10 (SPAdes) (version 2) | ecosystem: Environmental > Aquatic > Marine > Neritic zone/Coastal water | place: Helgoland, sampling...
AATATTTTTAAATTCTTTTATTAAATTATTTTGAAGTGCGTGCAAAACAATCTTATTTGCGAAATGAGTATTGACACCTATTTTTGATTTTTTATCTTCAATAATTTCTAGTGTATATTTTAATTTTCGGTTAGGATTATTTGATTTGCTAATCCATACTCTATTTCCTTCATTTAAAAGACCAAGCATTGAACCAGTATTTGGGCAATGTGCTGTTATGATTTGATTATTAACTTTTACATCTACAAAAAAACGCTTGTATCTTTTTATAAATATTCCCTGTATTAATTTATTTTCAAAATTCATATATACTTATAACTCCAATGAAGAAAAAAATTAAAAAAATAAATGCTGCAATTTTAATAATTGGTAATGAAATACTTTCTGGGCGTACCCAGGATAAAAATATTGCATTTATCTCTAATTGGTTGAATTTGAAATGTGGAATAACGGTAAATGAAGTAAGAATAATTCCTGATAAAGAAAAAATTATAGCTGAAAATGTTTCAATTTTATCTAAAAAATTTAAGTATGTCTTTACCACAGGAGGAATTGGACCAACACATGATGATATTACCGCTCAATCAATCTCTAGAGCTTTTAAAGTAAAATATGAATACCATAAAGAGGCATATAAAATTTTAGAAAATTATTATGGGAAGAAAAAATTTAATGATGGAAGAAAAAAAATGGCAAAAATGCCAAGTGGAGCAAAATTAATTTATAATCCATCAAGTGCTGCCCCAGGTTTTATAATTAAAAATGTTTTATCTTTACCTGGGGTACCATCAATTCTAAATTCTATGATTGAAAATTGTAAAAAATATTTAATTAAAGGTTTGAAAGTTTATAGCCAGACTATTAACCTTTACACAGTAGAAAGCAATATCTCAAAACAATTAGGCCTAATACAAAAAAAAAATAAAAAATATGTTGAGATTGGAAGCTATCCCTTTTTTAGACTTGGAAAAATAGGTGTATCCATTGTCACAAGATCTACTTCTTTATTAAAATTGAAAAAAGTAAATAAAGATTTACGTAAATTAGTGAAATTAAAAAAAATTATGATCTTAAATCATTAAATTAAATTATAAACTTCTTCAACTGATATTGAGTCTATATCTTTAGATCCGTGTAGTTTTTTGCTATCTAAAATCTTTGTATAATTATTTTTTGGAGCAAATTTTTCTGAATTAGTTGGGCCAAATAAAACTATCATTGGAATACTAGCAAGCGCCATCATATGCATCACACCATTATCTATAGAAACTGCCATATCCAATCTTGAAGATAAGGCTGTTACTAGGGCAGGGCATGATAATTTTGATTGAGTTTCAGGAAATAATGCACCTGGTACTTGATTTTTAATTTTTTCAATTATTTGTTCTTGGTTTTTTTCAATAAAAAATACTGGAATTTTATTCTTTATTAAAGTTTTGTTTGCAAGTGAAATAAATTTATATATTGACCAACTTTTTTTTCTATATTTATTACCTTGAGTTATGGAAAAACCAATATAATTTGATTTTGGTAATAAATTTTTTGCTTCATTTATTAAATTTTTTGGTAATTTGGTGTGATTAAAATTAATATTTTTTATTTTGTCCTCTAAAAATATATTTAGGTTTTTAATATAATCTTTTGATTTATATTTTATTTTTTTTGTTGAAAAAAAATTATTAAAAGTAGTTGAGCAAAAATGAATATGAGGAATTTTTTTAAGAATTAAAGAATTTCTAAATTTTGATTGAAGATCAATTATTAAATCGAACTCAGTCATATTTTTTTTATAAAAGTTTCTTTTAACAAAAAATAAATGCCACCATCTAAAACCAAAATATTTTAAATTTAATTTAAGTGTTTCAATATTAATATTATATTCTTTTAATTTACCTTCAAAATGGTTTTGATGGGCTCCCAGATAATAAATTTTAGATCTTCTATAATGATTTTTTAGGCTAAGCAGTAAAGGTATAATTTGTATTGAGTCGCCCAATCCTCCACCAGAATTATAAATTAATATTTTTTTCACGGAATAAATATACTTTATAAGATATAAAATATAAGATAAATGTCATATACATATTAATTAAATTAATGTGCCCTCGTGGTGAAATTGGTAGACACAAAGGACTTAAAATCCTTGCCCTTTTGGGAGTGCCAGTTCGAGTCTGGCCGAGGGCACCACTTTACGTATGAATAAAACAATATTAATATCAGATAAAAATACAAATTCATTATTTATTAAAAAACAGTTGTTAAAAATTCTAAAAATACAACCTTTAAAAAAAAATAACATTGTAATCGTAATTGGTGGTGATGGCTTCATGTTGCAGACTTTAAAAAAAAACAAACAATCAAAAAAATTTTTTTATGGAATTAATTCAGGAAATTATGGTTTTTTAATGAATAAATTTTCAAATAAAAATATAATCAAGAATATTCACCAATCAAAATTAATTAAAATTTCCCCACTAGAAATGAAAGTTAAAAATAATAAAAATAAAACAAAAAAATGTTTAGCTATTAATGAGGTTTCAGTATTAAGACAAAACAGACAAGCTACTTCATTATCTTTACAAATTGGAAAAAAATATTTAATTAAAAACCTAGTTTCTGACGGTGTTTTAGTTTCAACTCCAGCAGGTAGCACTGCTTATAATTTGTCTGTTCATGGACCTATTTTAAATTTGAATTCTAAAAAAATTTCAATCGCTCCCATAAGCCCTTTTAGACCAAGAAGATGGAGGGGAAAAATTGTTTCAGATAAATCAAAAATTTTCATACACAATCTAAATCCAATAAAAAGACCCGTAAGTGCTGTTGCCGATAATATTGAAGTAAGAAATGCAAAATCTATTTCTGTGACTGTAAAACAAAAAATAAAATTTAATCTATTATATGACAAAAATAAAAGTCTAAATAAAAAGATTAAAATAGAACAATTAATTAAAGAAATTTCGTAAAATGTGATAAATTTAAATTATCGATAATTACATATTTATAATGTATAGAGTGTTATGTTAGAAAATTTTCAGTTAACAGAATCAGCGCCAATTTCTTTTACTTCTTTATTTATTAATTTAGGAGTAGGAGCAATAGTTTCGATTCTTTTGAAAACTCATTACAAAAAATACGGTTCAACAATCAGTAATAGAGAAGAGTTTAGTAATATTTTCCCCTTTATTTTATTAACAACAACTTTAGTTATTACTATTGTAAAGTCGTCTTTAGCTTTATCACTTGGATTAGTGGGCGCTCTTTCAATAGTAAGGTTCAGAACACCTATTAAAGAGCCTGAAGAGCTCTCATATTTATTTATTTGTATTGCCGCTGGACTTGGTTTTGGTGCAAATCAAACATTAATAACTTTAACTTCAGTAATCTTAATTTTATTATTTATGACTTTGTTTAAAATTTTCAGAAAAACATCTATTGAAAAAAATATGTTTATTTCTTTAGAACTAAATACAAATAAACTTAGAGATCGAGACAATTTATTAAAAAATATTAATAAAATTATTTTGGAAGAAGTTGATAATTTTGACTTACGTAGATTTGATACAAGAGAGGATAATATAGAAGCAACATATATGATAAGTATTAAAAAAATCGATTCTGTTGAAAAATTGATGTCAGACCTAAAAAAAAACTTTCCTGGAATTACAGTTACATATATTGATCAAAATCAAATCCCCAGTATTTAAATTTTCAGATGAATAGTTTAATTCCTAATGATAGCAGATTAGAGATTAAATTTATAACCCAAGAATTGAATTATCCTTTAATAGTTAACTGGTTAAGATTAAATAAAGATAACTTTAAAAAAAAATACTCAGATAGAATTGTTAATAATATTTATTTTGACTCTTTTGATTACGAAGCATTTAAAGATAATATTTACGGCAGCAGCTCTAGAATGAAGATAAGGTACAGATGGTATTCTCGTTTCGAAAATCAACAAAGCGGAAACTTAGAATTTAAATTTAAGAGAAATATTTTTGGTTGGAAAAAAAGATTTTTAATTTCAAATTTAAAGGTTAACTCAAATTTAAAACTAAAAACATTAAAAAGAACCATTAAAGAAAATTTATCTAATTATGAAAAAATTTTATTTGAAAATAATTGTGAACCAATGATAATCAATCAATACAAAAGAGAATATTATGAAAATTTTAACAAGAAGTTTAGAGTAACGATAGATACCTCTCATAAAGTGTTCGACCAAAGGTTTTATAAAAAGATAAATTTAACTCACAAAGCTTTAATACAAAAATATATAATCGTAGAATTTAAATTTGATAGAAAAAATAGTCATTATTCCAAAAAAATTCTAAAAACGCTTCCTTTTAGAATAAGCAGAAATTCTAAGTATATAAATTCGATAAGAAGTGTAACCGGTATTTAAATGAAAGCGCAATTAAATAACAAAAAATTTAGTAGAATAAAATTTAACAAATACAAGATTTTTTATTCTACTTTTTTAATTTTATCTTTTTTATTATTTTTTCTATTAGGTACTTGGTCTGAAAAATATGATTTTAATAAAAAGGTAAAACTTTTTTTAAACGATCTTTCCGAAACTATTGCAAACAGAGTGTATTCAAATTTTTATGATATCGATAAATTAGTTATTGATATGAATTATAAAAATTATCAAAAAATTTTAGAAACTAGACAAGAGAGTTTAAAGTCATTTAGATCAAATGAAGACTTGCATAAATGGGTCTCAGCAAGCCTCAACTACAATAATAAAGATTATAAAATTCAGGCAAAACTTAAAGGTGTCCACGAAGATCATTGGAAACATCCTTTAAAATGGTCATTTAAGATTAAGTTGGATGAAGATCGTAACGAAAAGAAAACTTTATTTAATCTAAAAAGATTTTCATTACAACATGCTAAAACACGAGGCTATTTGCATGAATGGCTTTTAATGAAAGTTTTAAAAGAAGAAGGTTTAATTGCTCATAGAACGAAATTTGTGAATTTTGTTATGAACGGCAATAACTTAGGAATATATAATTTAGAAGAACAGCATTCCAAAGAACTCTTAGAGTTTAACAATCGACGAGAAGGACCAATTGTAGGATTTGATAAAAATTTATGGGTAACAGAAGCAAACAATATTAATAAACTAGGGGTTAATAGGTTAAGAGGATCATTTTGGAGATCAGAAATTAAGCCTGTTCAATTTAATGAAAAAAATAAGAATACAGAACAAGGAATTTATTTAAATGAAGCTATAACACTTTTGGAGAGTTTTAGACAAAACTCTAGGGATCTTTCAGAAATATTTGATTTAGAACAATTTTCTAAATTATTAGCAGCAAAAGCAGTTTTAGGATCTATAGAATTTGATTGGAGAGACATCAAGTTTTACTACAACCCAGTTACAAAATTATTGGAGCCAATAGGTAGGGAAATCCATGTAGATCTTAACCAATCACAAATAAACACCTGGTGGATTGATCTTAGTTCCATTAATTTTGCTCACTCACCTGATCAAAAATATTTCCTTTCTTTATTGTTTAAAAATAAAACCTTCTTTAAAAAATATTTAAATGATTTATCTCGTATGTCAAAAAAAAATTATGTTAGACAAATTATCAGTAACAATTACGAAGAATTTAAAAAATATGAAAATGCGTTAAAACAAAATTATCCTAGACAGAATATTTTTTCTTTAGAATATATTGAAAGATATAGAAACGAAATTGAAAAAACACTTAACCCTATTCAAGGAATTAATCTTAACTATATATCAAGTGAAAAAAATTCACTGACTCTTAACGTTTCTAATTTACAAAGACTTCCTATAGAAATTATAGGTTTTCAAGAAAATCAAAAAGATTTAGTTTTTTTAAAAAAATCAATTTATTTACAAGGTAAACTTTTAAATAAAGCCATCAAACCAGAATTAGTAAGAATTGATTGCACTAATGAAGATGCATGTAAAAAAGATAATTTAGAAAATTTTAAAATTATATATAAAATATTAGGACAAAACAAAAATAGAGAGTCAAGAATAGCTTTTTGGTCTAATACAATCGAAAGTTATATGTCCGATTTATATGATAAACCTGACCAAAATTTTAAAAAACAAACTTATTTAAAGATTGAAAATAATGAAATAATTTTTAATTCAGGTTTAATAGAAATCAATAAGCCACTTTACATACCCGCAAACTATAAAGTTATTTTTAACCCGGGTACAGAAATAATTTTTTCTCAGGAGGGCCACATCATTTCTGGATCACCAGTTTTTTTTAAAGGACTTTCTGAAAAGCCAATTACTGTCAGATCAGATTTTGACGGAAATATAAAATCTTTTAGAATAGGTAATTTGGATCAAAACAATAAAAAATTGAAATTTGGTTATGGCATAGCAGTTATAAATACTAATGAAGTGTCTGTAATTAATAATACCATTTTTCACAGAATGTCAGCCCCCACTCAACTATCCGGATTAGGTCTATTGGGGTCAATAAATTTTTATCAATCTGATGTAAGAATAAAAAATTCAAAATTTTCAGAAAACTTATTAGGAGATGACTATTTAAATATAATAAGATCAAATTTTGTTATCGAAAATTGTTTATTTCAAAATGTTAATTCAGATGCTGTAGATATAGACTTTAGTAAAGGCATAATGACTAAATTAAGTTTTAAAGACACAGGAAACGACGCTTTAGATTTTTCAGGAAGTAACGTTCAACTTAGAGATATAATTATCCATGGCGCAGGCGATAAAGCTATAAGCGTAGGAGAAAAAAGCATAATTGATATTGAAAATGTTACAATTTTTAATAGTGTTACTGGAATTGCAAGTAAAGATAATTCTGAAGTTGAGGCAAATAAGATCAATATTAATAATACACAATACGGAATAGTTTCTTATATGAAGAAAAATGAATACGGACCGTCAAAGATAAATCTAAACGATATTTTAATCACTAATAGTGAAGAAAAATATTTAGTAGAAAAAGGCTCTAGTATAAAAGTAAATAATAATGATATACCTTTTAAAGATTTTGATTTTAAAATTTTTATTAATTAAGTACACATGAAAACAATAAATTTTTTTTTGATTATTTTTCTTATAATTAATTTGATGTCAAAATTATATGCAGATGAAAATAAAACTGGCACCAAGTTTATAGTTGCAGGGCATTTATACCCAATTACAAAAGACCTTAAAAAAATTAATAAATTTGCTGAAAAAATCAATTCACATAATCCTGATTATGTTTTCTTATTAGGAGACTCAGATTTACAAAACAAAAATATTTTTGATTATTACAATACTGTAATTGATTCAAAATTATTTTTTTCCCCTGGGAATAACGAATTAAGAATTTCTAAAGATAATTATATATCCAATGTTGGATATCTTAATAAAGTAATTATTGAAAAGGATATCAAATTTATTTTAATGGACTCATCAGATAGTAAAGAAAATATAATCAAATTTTTAGAGGACTCTCTTAAAGATGAGTTTCAAAATGGACCCACCGTCTTACTCACTCATCATAGAATTTGGGATGATACAATAATTGACACAAAACCTTATATGCATGATAAAAGTTATTACTTTGAAGATATATATCCAACAATAAAAAATAAAATTAATTATATTTTTGCAGGAAATTCAAAAAGGCAATATTTTAGAGATCTCGTAGAGTCAATTGCTTATGGAAAACAAAATGTAAATTTAGTTTACTGGAATGATAAAATAGAAAATTTGGAAGCATATTCTGTTGGCATGGGGAATGGCGTTCCAAAAGCAACATTTGTAGTAGCAGACACTATTAAAAATGATTTATTAATTAAGGGAGATTACTCAACCGTTGAAGATTATGACATTTTACCAAAGGATTTAATTCAGTACAATAAAAGAGGCCTGTCATTAGAGTTCGAGTCTGAATTTAAGGATTTTGCAAAAGAAAAATTTTTTTTAGTGAAATGGAAAAAGTTTTATATTGTTGTCTCATTAATAATTTTAATAATAATAACTTTAATATTTTTATTATTAAGAAGTCGAAGAAAATTCAAAAAATTTGCTGCAAAAAATAATCTAAATTAATTGGTGCCCTCACACGGACTCGAACCGCGAACCTATTGATTACAAATCAATTGCTCTACCAATTGAGCTATGAGGGCAGAAATGAACTTTTAAGTTAAATTTTAAAATTCTTCAACAAAATTATGTTATAAAACTATAATTTTAGATAAATTATTTTAAATCAAAACAGGTATAATTAACTTATGTTTTTGCCCTCAGAATATAAATCAAAAAAAAAAAAAAATATCTCAGAAAAGCTTGTAAGAAAAAAAATCTTTAAAAATATTAGTTTTAATTTGTTGTTTCTTCTTAAAAAGAGATTTTTATGGATGAAAAATTATTTTCCAAAAAAAAATAAAAAAATAATTATTGAATTAGGTTCTGGTAGCGGTTGTATAAAAAAAATATTAAAAAATGAAAACATTATACTTACAGATATAATTAAACATCCTTGGATAGATTTAAAGATTGATATGTATAAAATGAATTTAAATAAAAAATTTATAAATAAAGTTGATGTTTTTATTATTAATCATGCGTTACACCATTGCGCCAATCCATCAAAATGTTTGAAATTAATTATGAGGTATTTAAAAACTGGTGGATTTATACTTATCAATGAACCGGAAACATCATTTTTTTTAAAACTTATTCAAATAATTACTAAAGATGAAGGCTGGTCGTATAAAAAAAATATTTTTGACTCATCTGTTGATTTTTTTAGTTCTAAAGATCCTTGGTTTTCTAATACAGCTATTGGTGAATTGTTATTTAAGAATGAAGTTAAATTTAAAAAAAATTTTCCTGACCTAAAAATACAAAAAAATAAATTGTCTGAATTTTTCATATTTGTAAATTCTGGAGGAGTAAATTCAGATATTTTTAAAATACCTTTAAATAATTTCTTTTTAAAATTTTTAAATATTTTGGATGTATTTTTAATTAAATTATTTCCAAATATTTTTGCTTTAAATAGATCTATTGTTTTGAAAAAAATTAGGCATAATAAATATTAGCGATAATTAAAAAAGTAGCAGTATAAAAAAATAAAAATACAGAGTTGAATTTTGTAAAATGTTTTACAGAGTTAAACAAAATTAAAGAAATAATTAAAATAATAGGATCAAAATATTCTTGCATCAAAGGCCATAAAAATAAAGAAATTAATAAAAAATAACTTATATACAAACCATCTAACTTACTTAAATTTATAAAATATAATAAAACGACAAATGATAATAAGAAAAAACCGTAAGTTGTTATTTCTTGTAAAATAGTCTGTTTGAAAAGTAATTGAGTTAATTTATGAATAATACCTAAACCAACCCAATGATCTTGAGTAGTATATTTTTCAAAATTAAAATCAATCAAATAAATGAAAAAAAACAAGATTAAGAGAAAAAAAATATAATTTGATTTTTTAGAAATTAATTTTTTTAAATTATGGATAATAAAAACCAGTTTCCCAGTAAATAACATTATGGGCAATAAATAAAAAGCAATCATGGTTGAGGCATAACCTATATGAATAAAATAAATCATGTTTAGATCAGAAACAGAAGTTATAGTTTTAGGATTACTTAATTGTGTTACTGGCGGTACAATCCCACCCCATTTATAAAACAGATATAAATATGGTAGTGCTAAAACTCCATAGATTAAAGAAATAGTTATTTTAAAATTCAGGTTACTTTTAAATAAAATCATATTTATGTAGCAAATTAATGGAACAATTAAAAATTTTTGATCAAAATAAATTGTCAACGTGCTAAAAAGGATTATTCCAAAAACATTTATATTTCTCTTTTTTTTAAATTTTAAAAATTTGATTAAGAATAAAAAACTTAACACCATTGTAATAATGCCGTAGTTTTCATTTAGACCCCAGTAAGCGCTTGTTCTATAATATGGGCTTAAATAAACAATCGATGATATTAATAATAAAATTTTTCTGTCAACATTATAAAATTTTAGCTTTAATAATTGGTATAAAAAAACTGGTCCAAATATAGATAAAATAAAAACACTAAGCCTATATTTTTCAAAGTCATAAAAAAAAGGATTTATTAATTTGTTCAAAACATAAATTAAGGGCGTTCTATTTCCAAAGAGGTCAGGATGAAATATTGCAGTTAATAAATCATTTTCAATAAAAATTTTAATATTTTCTCTTATCCATTGGCTATCGCCTCCGCCTTCACCTGTTCCGGCCGAAAATTCACCATGATAGAATCCAAATATGAAGCTTATGAAAGGAATAAAAATTAATATATTATAAAAAATTTCATAATCTTTATGAACTAATAAATTATATTTTTTGCTCATTAAATCTTTTCAGCAGTTCATTTTAAAATACTATAAATATGATGGGTTACAACAGAAACGGTATTTGCAATATTTAAACTTTCAATATTGTCATTCATATTTACTTTAAACTTAAAATCTGAATTTTCTAAAGTTTTAGCCTTTATCCCGAAACCTTCTGAACCGAACAGTAGTATATTTTTTCCTTCCCAATTGTGTTTTGTGAAGTCTTTTTTTGCACTAATATCAAATGCGCTAACCCAAAATTCTTTTGTTTTTAAAAATTTTAGAGCTGTATTGACATTTGCTACTTTAAAAATTTTTATATGCTCAGTACCACCACTAGCACTTTTATATAATAGTTTACTTTTTGAAGGAAAAGATCTCTCTTTAACTATAATTCCATCTATATTGAAAGCTACTGCACTTCTAATTATTGAACCAATGTTTCTTGGGTCAGTTACATCTTCAAGTGCAATTAAATTTAAATTGTCTTTAGTATTTTCAATTACGAATTCCTTTAGAGTAATTTCTTCTAGCTGTTCAACTTCAGCCACTAAACCCTGATGTGCAGTTTCATCCCTGCCACATAGATTATCTAATTCTCGTCTGGATTTATAGAAAACAGAAGTTCTTTTAAATAAATTTAAATTTTGATTTTCTCTATTCAACTTCTTTTGAGCATCTTCCGTTAAGAAAACTCTTTCAATTTTTCTTGACGGGTTTTTTAATGCTTCTAAAACAGCATGTTTTCCAACTATTAAAAATGTAGTTTTTTTCATGTTTTTTGAGGCATTTATTCAAATTATTAGCATATTTTATAGTAAAATGATTTATTGCATTTATTACACAAATGCTTATAAAACGCTTGTTGTTAAATGCTTTTTAAGTTAGTGGGTATCCCTAAGAATTTAAGGAGGGGTACCAAAGCGGTCAAATGGGGCGGGCTGTAAACCCGTTGACTTCGGTCTTCGAAAGTTCGAATCTTTCCCCCTCCACCAATCTTAATAAGCGTTAATGATGAAGGGCGTGTTAAGTTTGGATTTTGCGGGTGTAGTTCAATGGTAGAACGCTAGCCTTCCAAGCTGGATGTAAGAGTTCGATTCTCTTTACCCGCTCCAAAATTTAGAGTTAAACAAATATAAAGTGAGGAAAAAAT
>Ga0209632_10005083_pt1 | contig 11489 bp, 8 predicted proteins | sample COG_10_FD_184754 | JGI IMG/M metagenome (GOLD analysis project Ga0209632, IMG submission 184754) | Pelagic Microbial community sample from North Sea - COGITO 998_met_10 (SPAdes) (version 2) | ecosystem: Environmental > Aquatic > Marine > Neritic zone/Coastal water | place: Helgoland, sampling...
TTTGATTTTGTTTTCGAAGGCTAGGGGAGGACTTTATTAAAAATGAAGCATTTACTTCTCCAATTTTCTCGGAGACACTAGTAATTAGTCCTAAAATCTTAGTATTAATTTCATAGGGAGGCTTCATAATAGTATCATTTGATAGTATCAAAGATAGGTTTTCTATGAAATTGGTCGGCTTTTTAATATGGTGTACAACGGTCTGGCTAAACTGCGTTTTAATGCAGTTTAGGTGGTGTTAGCAAACGTTATTCTTTTAAAATCTTAGTGTTTACGATGTCATTATTTTGGTTAAAAACTCTCACCAGATAGACGCCAGATGGATAATCACTAATATTTAATGCATATGTTCTGGAATTTAAATCCTTTTTAAATATTAGCCTACCAGTTATACTAAATAGTTCTATTTTTAAAAGTTGACCTTTATCTAAGCTTATATTTATTACATCACTTGATGGATTTGGAAATACACTTGCAGTGGTAGGTTCGATATCATCAATACCTACTGTATTTGTTACATCTACACCTACATTACCGTAAACAAATTCCCATCTTGCAGTAAAAACACCCGGAGTAATTTCAGTCACTTCCCAATATAATTTATCTTCTATCAAACATGCAATTCCAGCCGAGTCATTTGTTAAAAGTGCAGTAACATTCATTGTATCGGTAAGAGGAATATTATGATAAAACAAAAAATCACTGTTATTAGTTAAAGTATCGTCTGCAATAATATTAGCTTGAGAATCTGTAATCTCCCACACAATAACATTTTCACTTTGTGGCCAAGTTAAATAGTGACCGGGATGATATAATTTAACCAAACCAGTATCAGATACATTAACTATTAAGTTCATCATGCCGCAACTAACTTGTGCTTGTGTTGTTTGAGTTAGCCCTGAAGCAATAATTAAAGAAAGTAGAATTTTTTTCATCACTTTGTTTTCTTAAAGTTCAAACATATCATTTTTATTTGGAGACATCAATAATTCCATATTTCAGGACAAGACAATGCTATTAATGTTTGCTAACGTTTACCTATGTTTAGTACGGATTTACAAAGAGCAAAACCCTCAATAACGCACATAGCCTAAAGTTAATATTTTGTTTTTAAATTATTCTTGTTTTAAACACCAAATTTAAGTTTAGGCGGACTTTCTATGGAATACAGAACTTTCAATTTAGCGCTGAGTTCCGTATTAAATATAGAAATTGTTATGCACTTTTATTCTTTATCTCAATCCATTTATGTCATATCGTGATACAAAATTCCAAACCAATTCAGATGTGTTCTGACCTTGAAAAGTTGCGCTAAACCAAACATGGTCTCCGCCAATGTATTTGTAATGCTCAACAGTAACTAAGCTATCTCCTTGATCATAAACATAATGTTCAATATTGTTGTCACTTGTTACTGTTGGGGTTAAAACTGTATTATTGAAATTAATCCAATGGTCCAACGTGCTTTGAGCAGAGTTCCAGTCACTATTCCCATTATAGGGAAGAACACCATCAGAGGTTCCGTGAAGATGCACTACCGGCATTGGATGACTTGTAGGTTCAGTACAATCTAACATAACTCCTGAAACAGATGCTACCGCAGCAATTAAATCACTTTTATAGTTCGCAAGTCCATATGCCATCATGCCTCCGTTTGAGTATCCAGCAGCATAAATTCTCTCCATATCTATATTATACTGAGATGAGATTTCAGTTATCATAGATTCAATAAATCCAAAATCATCAGCATTACTTTTATTGTCTCCTCCTAATGGACAAGCGTTCCAATGAGATAAACCATCTAAACAGCTACCTTGAGGATAGATTAAAATAAAAGTGTCAGCTTCTGCCAATGAGCGCATATCTGCTTCTTGCATATAATCACTTGCACTACCACCAAACCCATGAAAATTCAGCATTAGTGGAACAGAAGATGTTCCATCATAAGAGTTTGGTATATACAACACATATTCTCTGTTGATACCGTCATGAACTATGGTCTGTGCGTTAGTATTTGAGTAACATTCCTCTGGGTTTTTATTATCATCTTTTTTACAACTGCTTAGAATTGATAATAAAATGGTAAATAGTAAAATTGCTTTTTTCATTATACAGTTCTTTAATTTTTTTAACTCCTATTTCTTTTTGTGCATAACGGTCTGTGTATGGTGTCGTAGCATCCCGCAGGGTGCTATGCACTATACACCTTGTTGTGCCCCGTTTTTATTTTTCTTTTCATTCTGTCAGCGTTGGCGTGAAAGCTCTTTGCAACCGCAGGAACGAGGATTGCAATGTGCTTGAACTTAGGTATCGCTCATACCGAAAAGTCTAAATGATAAACTCCTTCTTCAATTAGTGATATTGAAATGGTATCTCTCCCATATTTCATTAAGTCCTCACGAAGTACTCTTTCACCAAGAGGAATATCCATTCTTTCTCGAATATAAATACCTAGTTCGTCTTTATGCGGGAAAGAAGCCAGTTGCTTAGGGAATTTTATGTCACTATTGGGTAATGGTTGTGAGCCTTCTAATCTACCTTGCATAATAACTCCATCATCCCAAACGAATTCAATTACTTCTTTTAGTGTTCCTTTTCTGTTTTCAGGATCTGGTTGTAATGCAGGAAATAGCTTTGGATATTTTCTAATATGTTCCATTCTAATCGGAATACATGCATCATTAGGTCTTACGTTGGCATCAGCAAATCCCCAATTTAATCCGTGTCCATTTTGTGTTTGACCGGTTCTTGGGTCATAAAGAACCATTTCACAGATTTCTTTATTGTAATCTCCTTCAACTTCTTCTTTTTCATCAACTTCAACCGTATTGCACTCTTTTGCAGAATTTAGAATTATCTCAATATAACCTTTCATTACATAAAGTTGATTTTCATCAACCTCTAGTAATGTTTCTCGATAATCATTATATAATCCGTTGGAGGAAAAGTTTGCAGAACCTATCAATCCTTTTAGAGGCGTATTACCATTTAACCACAAGTAACATTTTGAATGACAAGCTATGTCCGGATAAAATATTCTTCTATTCTCATTGTGTAATCCAATGAGTTGTTGATGAAGTAAAAACTTCTGATTCTCTTTCTGAAGTCCGTAGATTATTGTACTCTTTATTGGAAGTTCTTCTAATTTCTTGATTGGGTCTGGTCCCAAAAACCCACTTAAGGCAATAAAATCAGTTGCTTGTTGTGGAACTGATTCAAAAAAAAGCTTGTAAAGGTTTTTATAATGTAGCATAGGTTTTTTGGGGTTCGTTCAATTCGTTGTTGAAAAGGCCAACTTTGTCGATAGAATTACCAATTATTATTTCATAAACGGTTTCAGCAATAATTTTCGAAAATGCAGGTGGAACAGCATTCCCAATCATTTTGTATTGATCACCTCTTGAACCAAAAAATTCAAAATCGTCATCAAAAGTTTGTAGTCTGGCAGCTTCTCTTACCGTTATAGAACGAGCTTGTTTTGGATCAGGGTGAATATGCCGTAAACCGTCTTTGTACAAATGAGCTGGAATTGTATTACTCGGTTTATCTTCCCTAATGACATGGTATTTATGAAAGTTTGATTCTTTACCTGTTTTTTGTTTGTACAATTCTATAAGTGCCTTACTCGAAGTGTACATCTCTCTTCCGCTTTTGATATCCTCTGCGAGTAATTTAAAAATGTCAATGTCCCTTTCACTATGCAATCTCGGTTCATGATTTTTGGGTAGAGGAACACCATTTAAATTTACCGTATGGGAATGTTTTGGGTTGTTTGGGTCTGGAAATATTTTTGGTAGATATTCAAAAGCAGATTTTGAGATTAATGGCTCAGAACTGGCTTTAGATCTCATTTTTAAGTAAAACGAATTGATTTTACTTTTACTTTCAATATCTGTTGGAACTCCAAAAATTATGACTCTTTTTCTCTTTTGAGGCACATTATAATAAGAGGTATCGAAAAGTGCATTGCTTCTTAAATTATCTGTGATTTCATAACCAATTTCATTAAATGCCTTTTTTATTCTTTTTACAATTAATATACCACCTGGTTTTGCAGATAAAATTCCTTCAACATTTTCAAAAACAAATGCTTTAGGTTTGAAGTGATTGACAAGTTTGACATAGCTTTCAAATAAGAAATTTCGATAGTCGTCCTGCATACCGTTTTCATCTCTAACACGTCCAGCAATTGAATATGCTTGACAAGGAGGACCACCAACGATTAAATCAACTCTATTCGTATTTACTAGTTTATCAAGTCCTATGCTTGAGCCATAATTCGAATCATTGTATCCGCCTATTAATTCTTCTGTTCGTTGTATATCAAAATGAAGAATATTGTTTTTACTCAAATCATAACCCCATTTTTTCTCAAGTCTATTTTTGAGAGTTTCAACTGTTGCAGTTTCCCAATCAACAGCAGCTAGTGTATTGTATAAACCGGTTTGTAGAAATCCATCTGTTAGACCACCACATCCCGCGAATAGGTCAATAACGTTAATCTTCATTTTGTAAATATTTTAGAAGTTGTTTACCTAAAATTTCGCCAAGCATTGGTGGGACCGCATTACCAACTTGACGATATTGTTGGGTTTTATTGCCTAAAAAAATAAAACTGTCAGGGAAAGATTGCAGCCTTGCGTTTTCACGAACACTTGGTACCCTATGCCATATGTAGTGAAAGTGGTTTCTATGGCCAGTGTCAATAGTTTTAGAAGGTTTTTCACTGTGGTATCGTGTCCAAGCTTCGTTGAATTTTCGAGAATCTCCAACACCAGGTGGTAAATCCTTATGATTTCCACCTTCAGGTACTTGGGAAATTACATTTACAACATGTTCAGTGTGTTGAGTGCCAAGATGATTGAATAGAGTATTATTTCCATTTCTCATTGTCTTTTGGTAATCGCTGAATGGATTTTTATCGTACTTCAGCTTTTCTTCCCCCAGATCGGATACCAAATCTGGTAAATCTCCAATAGCATCCTTGCAGCCAACATAATTGTCAGGTGAGTGTGTTGGTTCTGGAAACTCGAATATTCCCAAATCTTTTCGCAATGCGACAAAAAACACCCTTTTTCTGATCTGAGGTACACCAAAGTCTGGAGCATATAGAAGTTTTGGGTTGCAGTTGTAACCCATTTTATCACACAGTTCTATAATTTCATTCTTTGCTTTTCCTTCATAAAGAGTCAATAAACCGGGCACATTTTCTATTATGATAGCCTTTGGGTTGACTTTTTTAGCTAATCGGAAAACGGCATAGAATAAAGAGTTCCTTTCGTCATTTTCTTTTCTTGAACCGGTCAAGGAAAAACCTTGACATGGTGGCCCTGCTATTATTACATCAATTTCTTTCCCTCTTGATTCTTTAATTATGGTATCTATTGCTGATTCTTTATGTAAGTCTAACAATAAAGCTTTTGAGTTGTCGTGATTTTTTTCAAATGTCTTTAGTGCGATATCTGTATTGTCAACTCCTAAAATGACGTGAAATCCTGCCTGTTGGAAACCATAAGAAAACCCTCCACACCCTGAAAATAAATCTATTGCCGTTAATTTTTTACTCATTTTCAAAATTTAATGTCCCTTGTTTTGAGTTGGTACTTCTTAAATAATTTGCTGTGTTCTCAGCAACCGAAAAAATGGATTCGGAACACTTATATTTAAAAGCTTCTCTTGCAAATTTGTCTGCAAAAAATAAATCGGTAGTGGTTTGTAAATCAGTTTTAAAAAGCTCCGCCAACTTTTTCAGTTTCGATTTACTGAATTTTTGACTTCCGTTTTCTATTCGACTGATTGCGCTTGTATTAATTCCGATTTTAGCTCCAAACTCAGTTTGCGTCCACTCTCGTCTTTCACGCTCGGTTTTTATATAATGTCCGAAACTTGCCATTTTAGTAATTATATCAAATATGGGTTTGATCTATTTTTAGCAAATCTAAAAACAATTTGCGATTTATATATCAAGTCATACAATTAATTTTCAGTTCACGTTGGAAAGGGGCAAGTTCTTTTCATGTGGAGGAACGGAGCAGGAAATGTACTTGACCGTGCGGTTGGCTTTTTTTAATGGGGCACAAAGGTTTAATGTATGGTGTCGTAGCATCCCGAAGGGTGCTATGCACTATACATATTGTTGGGCTTTCGTGTTTTTAATTCTTAAACTGTTCACTTATTTGTTCAATATGTTTATTCTTAATAAATTCAACCAGAGACTTTCCTGATAAACATTGTGCAGATGAATAGTTGCGTATATATAATTCTTCGGTTGGTTTTCCTTCTTCGTCTTTATGTAAAAAAACTTCATGTGTTGCTGTGGCAACTTCTACAACTAAAACACCACCCTCAGGAAAGTCAATAATTTCTCTTTTAAGTAGTGAGGAAAATGAAGTTCCGAAATATTTTTTAATTAGATCATCGAACCTTAACCCATACCCATCTTTATTTTTCTTTTTCCCTGGTATGGATTGAAATTCATTTTCAATTCCTCTAATAGATTGGTCATCATTAACGCCTATTAATAATGTTCCTCCATTAGTATTTGCAAATGCGCATAGATTTTTAAACGCTTCATGGATAATTGCATTTTTCGCAAGGTTGCCATTGATTTTGTCTATTTCACGTTTAATTTTTTCATCCTGTTTTTGGTTCTTTAATATTTCAAGTCTTTCTAATCTTTTTTGGTCAGGATAAGGTTTATACAAAGAGGCTTTAAATTCAAGAGTTTCACTTTCGTCTGAGGCTATCTTTTGTTTTAGATACTCTATCTTCTCTTCCATCTCTCTATAAAACCTGTCATTATCGCTTTCAGATAACGTTAGAATTCCATTTGCTAGAAATTGATATATCAAGTTAAGATTTTTAAATATAAATTCTGTATGATCGCTGATCTCAGAAGTCATTAAATTGTTGGATAATGTAATTTTTGAAATAGTTCTTAATGTCGCAGTATTATTATTGTTAGAGTATTTATTAACATAGGAATATAGCTCATCAAAACTTTCTTCACTTTCAAGATTAAATAGTTGAATTATTCTAAGAAAGACAATTAATTTATTTACTTCTGGAAAAGTTTCAAGTGTTTTAGAATGAATTTTATCCTCGACAACCTTTGCTTTTTCTTGGATGGATTTAAAATCTATTAATTGTCTTTTCTCTAAGCAAGTATTAATACCTAGTAAAATCTCAAAATAGGAGGTGTAAATATTAATTAAGTAGCTTTTTGCTGAATTAGTATTAGAATAAAACTGTTTAGCTAGACGAAAACTATTTATCTTTTCACGAATATCAAATTGAAACAAAGCAAGCTGTTCAAAACAAAATGCTTTTTCATTTTGAATAATGTCAATTATTGGTTTTGAATAATTATCATTAATATAATTTTCATCTGCGGAATTTTCGATTGTTTGCTTGACTAAAGTTTCATAATATTCTTCATCTATTAACTTAAATTCTTTTAAGCTGAATGAAATTTGATTTTTATTGTTTATACCTTTAACAACAACTCGAATATTTTGCCCTTTCTGAAAATAATCATAGATATCGTTTACATCCCAGTAAAAATCAAATATTTCAGAAATATGAACTAAGCCCTCACCAGAATTGGTCGAAACGAATATACCATAACGTTCTATGGCTTTTACTTTACCTTCTAGAATACCGCCTTCTTCAATAGCTGTAGATAGATTATTCTCTAAAAAATAATCAGCATTGTTCTCTTTTAATTGCTCAACAATGAAATATTGAAATGAAGTATTCATTGACAAGCAGGCTACGTGCGTTGTAAAGTCACAAGTGTTTAAACCAAAATGTCTAAGATTCTTAGTGCTAACATGATGAGAAGGAAGAAAGCCTTTTAGACCTTTGTAATAAACATCAAAACCGGAATCACTTTTAGCTTTCAAATTAACCTTTATAAAGGTTTTATTGTTAATTGACTCTGATATTTCAGACCAAGCTTGTGCTTGGTTTTCTGTGTTAAGTTCTTGCCTCTGAAGTTTTGCAGTGTTTACAACCACACCTTCATCAAATTCGAAAGGATTGTTTAATAAAACATCTATATTCTCTAAGTAATAATAAGCGTTAAAAAGAAGCTCTTGTTTTGTATCGAAAGATGTTTCACATAAACTTAACCCTCTTATTATTTGACTAGCTGTAATATTTGCATTTTCAGTGTTAGAAATAGACTGGTAAATTACATATTCAAAGTACGACCAGTTCAGGTATCTTGAATTGTTTTTTATTTCAGCTTTTGTAAGAGAACGTGTTGTTAAGTTAAATGCTTCAATTTCATTCTCATTCAAAAATGATTTTTTTTGACGATGTATTAAGTGTAATATTTTTGTGGTGTAATGATCTGTTTCAGTTAATAAATTTTCACTTAAAAATGTATTTATTATTTCAAGAAGAATTTTATCATTTATTATTGAAGGATTAGCATATTGTATTAAATGAAATAATGCACATGTTGATGAGTCGCCCTTTTTAAGGAATTGCTCTAAAAAGGTATATTCATTATCAATTATTAATTGGAGAGTATTTTCTTTTATATTGGCTAATTCTAATTGTTGATGTGCTTTTTTTTGTGTTCTTGCTCTAAGAAGTTCATCTTTTATTGAGGTAAGAATACCTTTTTTGATAATCCATGTTTCGAAACAAATTAATAGAGAAATGATCTGAATAGAATCCTTATAATCAAATCTATCTATTGAATCCCTAAACTTACTTTGAAGAATCTTGTTCGCATAGGTAAATACCCAAAAGGCACTCCTAGCTTCATATTGTTCGATTAGCTGTATTTCATCTTCGTTAAGTTCCGTTTGGGACTTAATAATTGGAGTGAAGTATTTTTTAATTAAACTTTTCTCTTTTACAATTTTATTTATTTCAAGGAAGAAAGGGTCCTGGAAATCAACTTGTTTTAATTTTACAATATAATTAATCTCCGTAACTCTACATTTCACAGATTTAACATCCAATTGATTTTGTAATTGTCCAGGCAACATAAACACCTCATATTTTCTATTATCTTCACCTTCTAATACATACAGGTTTATTTCTTTGTCAGGAAGTGTTTTTTTCTTTGTTCCTATCACTTTGAAATCATAAACTTCATTCCATTTATAATATGGATGTCTATAATCCTTATTTTTAAGTATTGGCTCTCCTGTTTGTGAAAATCTTTCAAGCGTACAGGTTAAGGTTTTTTCTTTCCAAGTTTCTGGATTCTGCCATATAAAGCAAGCGACTTTAACTTCTTTGTCCTTATACTTTACAATAAATGCATCTTGTTTTTCTCCTTTTTTATTTGTAAAAAAGGAGCTACCTACAATCTCTAAATTAATTGGTTTATTAATTATTTCAAGAAAATATCTTTGAGATTTTTTATTAAATATTTTAACAAAACGATATTCTTTTCCAATTTCAATATTACGGTGATTTAATTGATATGTTGGTATGATGTGTGTCTCCCCATTCTGAATTTCAATGAGTTCAAAATATTCCTTTTCATCAATAAGAGATTTACTTTTTATTTCACAATTTATTTCTCTCATTTTCTTTTTATTTCAGCTTAACTAAGATACAATATTGCATGAAGCCCAACGGTTTGGCTATGAAGCGTGGCGCGGAGCGACATGATTTATAGCCTTTGTTAGGGGCAGTTTATTTCCAGATTTCTTTTCCTTGGTTGTACAAATACTCTTGTCTTAGAATTATTTGGTCATAGTTCCATTCTTGATACTCAGTAATCATTTTCGTAATCTTTAATCTAGATTCTGAATAGTATTTCTTCTTGTGCATAAAATCTTTATTTCTTGCTCTAATATTCTTTTTGTCTTGAAGAACGGTAAGGTTACCCAATCTGTTTAGGTAGTCTTTGTATTCATCAATATCTTCATTTGACAATTCCAACCACTCTCCAGCTGGTTTTTGGGGCATTATATGCTCGATATGAGTATCCTTATTGCTCCAATCTATGCTCTCACTATGGATTCTCGTGATACGGTCAAGAATCATTTTTGTCACCGAGGACTTTGGACTTGCTTGAATAAACTCACTTTTGAATTTTTCTTCGTCTTTAAAATTTTGATGACTTTTTATTTTACTGATTATTTCATCAATATTCTTGTTCCCGATAATTTGTTCTGAGAGTTGATAGTAGAATCGTTCTAGTTCTTTTGGGTCATTCCTTAAAATACTATGTCTAAATGTTAGAGAATCAATTGCGTTACAAAGTTTATTAAACCCATCAGAATCGACTTTTCTCACTGCGTTTAAGAGTAATGGGAAACATTTATTTACTCCCATTGATTTGAGACTGTTCAAATAGACTTGATCATTTGATGGGTTAACGAACTCAGAATATTTTTCAGACGCTTTTAGTAGATTCTCCAAGAAAGCTTCCGGTCCGAGATCCTTAATTATCGTTGAATAAATATCAAAAACAAATTTCTCCGGCACGGGAGGATAATTTTTCTTTTCCCATTTCTCTACACCTCTTTTCTTATCTAAATCTTGACGATACTGCTGACTTTCATCAAGTGAGTTAATAAAATGAAAAAGGAATGTGTCAAGGTTTCCATTGTTTTTTTCAATTCGACCTCTAATCTCATCCCAATTCTCGATTGCTTCATCAATGTCATAGCCATTTAGATTGTGACATAGTTCATTTTTTATCAAGTCACCTTGTGTGAGGTCTAATCCTCTAGCGTTTATTGTTTTGAATAACAATAATTTGTCGGACTGTTTCTCGGCCGTCATAACAATAAATTGACTTTTTATAACGCTTTGAGTGAATTCAATAACTCCATCATATCCTTTGTCAGTTTTAATTTCTGAAAGACGCTTTTCAAAGAAATCCAAGGTGTTTGTTAAGTTTTTATGAGATTTTCTTCGACCATCCTTGAATACAGAATAGTCTTCGCCTTTAAGTATGGCTTTAAATAATTTTTTATCACGTTTACCTGTAACTAATCTAGGTTCTGAACCTGATGCGTCATCCGATAAATCATTTGGGTCAACAACAAACATTAGAGAGTTGACACGCTCGATCGCTTTTGTTTTTCCACTGTCTCTCAGAACAGAATAAATGGTAAAAAGTAAAAGGAAAAGAGTGGTCATTCTTTGTTGACCATCAACAATTTCCATTCGTTTTGACTTTTCATCATCATAGAGTAACAAGGACCCAATGAAGTGTCCAGAATCATCTGTATCAAGAATGTCATAAAATAAATCTGAAACTTGCTCTAAGTTCCAAGAGTATTCTCTTTGGTAAAGTGGAATCGAAAAGGTTTTATCCTTTAATATATCGGTTAGCGATACTGGTTCTTGTGATACTTTCATTTTTTATTTTTTATTGCCCCTAACAATTGTAAATAGACAAATAGACCATTATTTTTTTTCATCATCAATGTCTATAAGCCTTACTGCTATTGGTTTATTGGATAGTATTCTATCTAATGGATTCACGATTTTTTGCAAATCTCGTG
>Ga0209632_10005084_pt1 | contig 11487 bp, 8 predicted proteins | sample COG_10_FD_184754 | JGI IMG/M metagenome (GOLD analysis project Ga0209632, IMG submission 184754) | Pelagic Microbial community sample from North Sea - COGITO 998_met_10 (SPAdes) (version 2) | ecosystem: Environmental > Aquatic > Marine > Neritic zone/Coastal water | place: Helgoland, sampling...
AGCCGGCTCGAACAGTCTGAGCATCACGGTTCCCTCCACGTGGGGCGATGTCGAAGGCTTGTGGGTGCTCCCTATTGTCTACAGCAATGGTGCCATTGGTGCTGATCGTCTGCCAAGCCGCGCCGTTGGTGCACATTTTATCGGCTTCGACCAAAAGACGGTCCTGCTCGACGTGGTTGCGGAAACGCAGGACGAGGTGCGTTCGCGGAGTGCGTTGTCCATCCCCGTTTCCATTGGCCCCTTGAACGATGGCGAAAGCGGTTTTGCGCTGGCTTGGCTGGTTGATGATGGCGTGCTGAGCATGACCGGTTATCAGGCCCCCAATCCCGCCGCGCATTTCCTCAGCGCCTATGCCCTGCCCGCCGACCTGCGCGACACCTTTGCCGCGCTGATCGCGTCCGAAGGCATCAATGCCGCGCCCCTGAAACAGGGTTTTGACGGCATGTTTATGACGGCCATGCGGGCATCGATGGCGGATGAGGAAGCCTTTTCGCTGGCCCAGGGCCTGACGACGCGCATCAAGGAGACGCTCGCGCTCAGCTCGTCCGTTGTCGCGCTGTCCCCCAATGGGACGGCCGACCTTTCCTTTGATCTGCCCGATTTTGTCGGTCGCGGGCGGCTGATGACTATGGCTTGGACCGACCAGGGACGGCTTGGCGCGTCGAGTGAAACTCTGGTGGTGCGCGACCCGGTCGTCGCTGATCTCTTTTTGCCCCGGTTCCTAGCCCCCGGCGACCAGGTCGACGTAAAGCTGCTGCTCAGCAATACTCAAGACAGCGACCTCAGCGCCACCGTTACGATGACCATGGATGAAGGTCTGAGCCTGATCGAAGGCGCCAAGCAGATGATCTTTGACCTGAGCGCAAAAGGACAGCAGACCATCCCACTCCGCTTTGGTGCCAACAATCAGACCGGACCAACCCAGGTCACCATTGAGGTGGCTTTGGCAGACGAAAGCCTGACCCGAACCTTCCCGATTGAGGTCCGGGCCGCCGCGCCACGGGATGTGTTCCGGGACTCTTTCATTGTCGAAGCAGGGGAAGGTTTTGTCTTGGACCCGGCTTTGTTGGCTGATCTCGACCACAGTGGCATCCGCATGAGCGTGGCATCGGTCAACAGCATCAATGCCGATTTCCTTGCCCGCAGCCTAGCGGACTACCCGTATCGTTGCTCCGAACAGACAACATCCCGCGCCATGGGTTTGCTGCTGGGACAGAACCTTGGATACACCGAGGAATGGGTTGATATGGCGCTGAACCAGGCCATCGTCAGTTTGCAGAACCGGCGTGGTTCAAGCGGTCTGGTCAGCCTGTGGTCATCCTATGGGTCGGGCGATATGTTCCTACACGCCTACGCCAGTGACTTCCTTTCAATGGCCGAGGAGCGCGGCGTCGAGAACGTCACTGAACTGCGCAAAGCCTTTGTGCAGAGCCTCGCCCGCAACCTAGAGCGGGCGGAAGATCCCTACTACAACACCCAGGTGAGTTTGGGGACCAAGGCCTACAGCCTCGCGGTTATGGCCCGAGCCGGTCAGGCCAATATTGCCGCGCAACGCCTGCTTTTTGACACCCTGATCAAGACACCGGGCGAAACGCTGGCCAAAGCGGCCCTCGCCGTTGCGGCCGACGCTGTGGGCGATCAGTCAGACCGGGATGCCTTGCTCGAAGACTTGAACACCATTCCCGTTGCCAGCGAACGGGGCACGATTGTCGATTTTGGCACCGGCTTCCGGGATCAACTCGCAGCGCTGGCCCTGCTGGCTGAATCGGATTTGATCGGCGATGGGGCGGGCCAAACTCTTCTCAGCAAGCGCCTGCCAACCCTGACCGCCGCCCTGGCAGATCAAACGCTGACCACGCAGGAAGAGGCCTGGGCGCTGCGTCTGGCCGAACATCTGGGTCAGGGCAGCGTGGCCTTTATCGCTCAGGATGGCACAGCGCAGACCGAAGCGACGACCCAAGCCCTTGACGTCAACGACTTCGACGGTGCTCAGGCGATCACCAATACTGGGGAAGACCCGCTGCTGGTCTCGATCTGGCAAGCGGGCGCTCCGCAGGACACCTCTGTTGTCATTGCGGACGGTGTGACCATCCATCGCTTTGTCCGCGATCTGGATACCTTGTTGCCAGTTGATGAGCCGGCACCAGGTCAGCGCATGCTGGTCAGTCTGGTCGGCACGGCCTTCGCTGATGAAAATCTGGATTACGTGGTCGCGGACCTGCTGCCGGCGGGGTACGAAGTCGAGCAAACGGGTCTGCCAGCTTCTGTGATGATTGTCGGCGGCCAGGTGGGACAATGCCCCTCTGGCAAGGCCTCGCTGGCGCCGGCTGTTTGCACGTTGGGCGATGATATGGGCTTCCAACAATCCGGCACAGAATACGCCGAGGCGCGCGCTGACCGCGTCCTGTTCGGGTTCCAAACCGGCAAGGGGCAATTTGCGCACCACTATGTGGTTCGCCGGACCCAGGGTGGTCTCGTGACCCAGCCCGGCGCCTACATCGAAGCCATGTACGCGCCAGACATTCGCGCGCGCTCTGCGGCGCGTCAGCTGCGCTGAGCAACGGGAGACCGGTGGTTTTGCGTTCCCTGGGCCGGTTCTTTCAGTGGTCGCCGCTGTGGATCACGCTGCTGATCCTCGGCGCGATCGTCATCGCTGACCGGGCCTTCCCCCCTCCCATTGCACGCGCCATGGACCTGAGCCCAACCATGCTCGATGCCGACGGGCGCTTGCTGCGTGCGGGGATATCGGAGCGCGGCTATTGGCGTCTCGCGACGGAATTGGATGACGTTGACAGCCACTACGTTCAGGCGCTGCTCGCCTTTGAGGACCAGCGCTTCTTCACGCACCATGGCGTCGATTATCGCGGCATGGTGCGGGCGGTTGTCACGTCGGTGTTGGCAGGACGGCTGGTCTCGGGCGGGTCCACACTGAGCATGCAGACCGCCCGTTTGCTCGAACCCCGGCCCCATCGGACCGTTGGGGCCAAGTTCATGGAAATCTTCCGTGCCTGGCAGTTGGAGCGACGTTACAGCAAAGCCGAAATCCTTGATTTCTACCTCACCACAGCACCATTTGGCGGCAATATCGAAGGCGTAGGCGCTGCGGCCTGGCGCTATTTTGGCAAGAAGCCGGCTAATCTGACGTGGGCGGAAAGCGCCCTGCTCGTCGCCCTGCCGCAAAGCCCCGTCCGCCGTCGCCCCGATCGCTTCCCTGAAAACGCAGAAGCGGCCCGGAACCGGGTTCTCGACGTCCTGGTGAAGCGCAGGGTGATCACGCAAACCCAGGCCGACCGCGGCAAGCGTGAACCGGTGCCAGATGCCCGCCGGGACATGCCTTTCTACGCACCAACCCTGGCCGAACGCCTCTGGGCGCAGGGTACGGGTCTGTCGGTTAGGACAACCATCGACGGCGCCACCCAAGCCCAGCTCGAAACCCTGCTCGATCGCTATGTTAATTCCTATCAGGACACGGTGAATGCAGCCGTTCTGGTGCTCGACGCGCACACCGGTGCGGTGCGCGCCCGGCTTGGATCATCCGGGTATTTTCAGCAACGGGCCGGAGCAACCATGGATCTGACCCGAGCGCTGCGCTCCCCCGGCTCCGCACTGAAACCCGCTATTTACGCGCTCGCCTTTGACGCAGGCCAGGCGCATCCGGGAACCTGGTTGCCCGATGATCGGCGCAACTTTGCCGGCTACCAGCCCGAGAATTTCACCAACACCCGTCAGGGCCGTGTCCAGGCCTATGATGCTTTGCAACAGTCTCTGAACCCACCCGCCATTGCCATCCTCAACGAATTCGGTGCTGAGCGGGCTTTGGAGGCGCTCGACAGGGCCGGGGTCGCGCCCGTTAATCAAGGCGAGCCGGGCAGCGTTGGGTTGTCACTGGTGCTGGGCGGGGCCAGCGTAACCATGGAAAACCTGGCGCAGCTTTACACCGCCTTTGCCACCGACGGCCGGATCAGGCCGCTGTGCGAGACCATCCAAGCCTGCACCATCAATCAACCCCACGTCTTTGTCCGCCGCCAGACAGCCGAGCAGATCACCGCAATTCTGAGCAACGCTGCCAAACCTCACCCCTTTAATCAGGGTGTGGCCCCGCGTGTAGCCTTTAAAACCGGAACCTCAGCCCGCAATCGTGACGCTTGGGCGATAGGGTATGACGGCGCGCACGTCATCGCGGTTTGGCTTGGACGCCCCGACAACCAACCCACGGAATCACTGGTCGGCATCGTTGATGCGGGGCCTTTGCTGTTCCGGGCCTTCGAAGCGCTGCCTGAAACGCGTGCCCTGCCCCAGCCCTCTGGCAGTCTTACCCGCATGCTGCAGGATACCCCTTTGGCCCTCGTCAACCACGCAGGCTTGAGCCCCGACGAGGCCGACCCCTTCCGTCTGACGTTTCCCACCGATGGCGCGGTTATGCCGCTGCGCGAAGACCGTGGGATCGCCTTGAAGCTCAGCGGAGGGCAGCGGCCTTTCCGTCTCTTTGTCGATGGAACACCCCGTGCCCAGGCCGTGTCGCGTCAAATAACCTGGATACCTCGCAGCTCCGGATTCTTCGATGTCGCCATCCTCGACCGGGACGGAAACCGCGTCTCCGCGCAGGTCGAAATCACAGCAGGGTTTGGCAATTCGACCCAGACTCGCTAAGCAACCAGCATGACAGCGACTTCCTCACCACGCGTCCTCAGCACGCCTCGCCTCTACCTCCGGGCGCTGGGTCCAGCCGACATCGATACGGTCTTGCCCCTGCGCAGCGATCCCGCGGCAATGGAACGCATGCTAGAAGGCGTGCAGGATCGACATGCTGCTCTGGAAACGCTGAAGACTTTTGAGGCCTTCTGGTCCACGCAGGCAATTGGCATGTTCGGCGCCTTTACGCGCGACGACGACCGCTTTATCGGCGAAGCGGGGATAATGCTTCGTCCCGATGGTCTGGGTCTGGCGCTACGTTACAGTTTTCTTCCTGCCGCACGGGGCCGGGGCTATGCCCGGGAAGCGGTGACCGAAATCATCGACTTCGCCTTGCGCCAAGAAGAGGGACTGGAACGAATTATTGCTGTGCTCAGCGATGACAACAAAGCCAGCCAAACACTGGCCGAAGACCTTGGCTTTACCCTTGAACATAGTTTCTATCGAGGGCGGCGAAAAATGCTGGTTTACGGGCTATCGGCGTCGTTCTGGCACGCCCGACAGCGACTGGCCGACTACCTCGTCGCAGTGAAAGCCAGTCTGTCACCCTGACTAAATCCGGAGCGAGCCCTACGCAGGCGCATGAACGTCGCGCAGGAAGGAGCGAATACCCCGTTCTTCGGCACTCGCCAGCGCCGCTTGCAGGTCGCCATCCCTATGGGACAGCGAAACCGGCACTTCGATTTTGAGGCTTTCGGTCCCATCGTGGGAAAGTATGTCGATCACAACCGCGATCCGCCGACCTTCCACCCGCGCCCACACCGCAGCCGGTGTGTGGCACCCAAAGCCGAGTTCCTGAGCGAAGAAACGCTCGACCATGGCTAAGCGCCGGTCCAGAGCGCTGGTGAGAATGCCCTCTTCGACCGGCAAATCATCTGACTCCCGGCATTCCAGCGCCAACTGGCCCTGTCCGGTTGCCGGGGTAAAATCCATGGGGTCGAGATCAAAGTCGCGTAGCGGGTCAAACAGCCGTGCGCGCTTGAGCCCTGCCTTCGCCAAAACAACAGCATCAAAAGTGCCGTCGATCTGCCTGGTCAACCGGGTCGTGATGTTGCCGCGCAGAGGGCGAATGTCTAGGTCGGGGCGGCGGCGTTTGAGTTGCGAAACCCGTCGAGGGCTCCCCGTTCCAACCACCGCGCCTTCTCGCAGCTCGTCCAAAGGACACCCCACCAGAACATCACAAACGTCTTCTCGCGGGGGGAAATATTGCTTGAGGCCATCGGTCGGCCGGCTCGCCATGTCTTTGTAGGAATGAACCGCAGCATCAACGCGGCCGTCAAGGATAGCGGTCTGTAACTCAGCGACAAAAACCCCAACACCGCCAAAGCTGGCCAGCGACGAAGATTGGTCGCGGTCTCCCTGCGTTTCGATGATGACACGCTCTATTTTACGCCCGGGCGCGAGCCGTCGAATTTCACCTAAAGCCCAATCTGTTTGCGCGAGGGCCAATACAGAACCTCGTGTGCCAATCTTCAAATCAGAATTCTTCAACTCGGGCCCCACACACAGATAGAAGTTGTCGCAATTTACTCATATTCAAGCTGATCGGTATCTGCAAGTCGCAGTCTTCCGCAGTGACACCCATGCCCTAAACTGTCATGCTACGGTATCAGTTTATTTTATTAGAAGCGGGAGGCGGCGACTATGAAACTGCTGCGATTCGGAGCTTTAGGAGAAGAAAAGCCTGGGCTTCTCGACCATGAAGGCCAAATCCGCGATCTTTCATCGCATGTGAGGGAAATCGACGCAGAAGCGCTCTCACCCGCCGGTTTGGCGCACCTGGCTGACTTGGATCCGGAAACCCTTCCAATCGTCGCTAAACCTGTCCGTGTCGGGGCGCCGATACCGCGCCCGGGGAAGTTTATTGGCATTGGTTTGAACTACGCCGATCACGCCGCAGAAGCCGGTCTTCCTATCCCCGAACAACCCATCGTGTTCTATAAAGCGGCCTCCTGCATCAGCGGGCCAAACGACGATATTCTGCATCCTCGGGGTTCCGACCGCTTGGATTACGAGGTGGAGTTTGCCTTTGTTATTGGTACCGGTGGTCGCTACATCAGCCAGGAAAACGCCTGGGATCACATCGCCGGATACACTCTGGTCAATGACATCTCCGAGCGGACCTTCCAGTTGGATCGCGGCGGGCTTTGGAGCAAAGGCAAGTCATTTGACACCTTTGGGCCGACCGGCCCCTACCTCGTCACCCGCGATGAACTTCCCCAAGCCGGTCATCACCCACTCAGAACCGTGGTGAACGGTGAGGTTCGCCAGGATGGCACGACCGCGACGATGATTTTTGACATACCCAGCATTATCGAACACCTTTCACTCTACCAGACCCTGGAACCCGGTGATCTGGTGTGTACGGGAACGCCCCCAGGCGTCGGTATGGGCTTGAAGCCACCGCAATACCTGGTTCCAGGCGATCACATCGAGCTGTCCAGCCCTATCCTTGGCACCCAGTCCATGATGGTCATCAAAGACCCTCTGGCCTAGCGCGGGGCCGTGGGCCAGCGATGAATCTGACATCTGGGAGCACGCATCTGAAGTCCTGAAACAAGGTGCGCGCAGGGGCTGTTTCTCGCCTTGGTCTCATGGCTGGTGCTTAGCGCGCCAAGTCGGGTTGCGCCGCTATACGGGGTTTTGCAGGGTTCCGGGATTGTCCGTTATCGGCTCATCAACGCCATGCAACTGGCGCTGGTGGCGCAGGATGCGGGCGCGAATGGTGGCGTTGCATTCACGCCTCCACATCAGCCGGCCCAAACGCAAGGGCTGGTCCAGCAAACTGACGCAGGCGTGAAGCTGATTGCCAAGCCGGATCGCAAAGAGGTCTGTGGCGTACTGGCGGTAGGGTAGACTGAGCATAGCTCCTCCTAATTTGACGAAGTTACAGGCCTTTGCCGCTGATACCGAATGCTGCGCCGACGGAAAGCCCTCCCCGTCCGCCACTGGCTCGCAGCGGATTCTGGTTGGCCTCAACCTGCACCTTCTTCGATCTACCGGGTCCAATCTCGCGAGGTAGAGCTCGCCCCTCGACATCTAAAGCAGCGAGAGCTGGTCGCCGGTCCACTCCGGTGGCTGAAACCGATCGGTTCGCAGGGGTTGCAAATGCTCGGAGAGCCCATTGCGCGCACACGCCACCTCGAAACGCTGTCGTAGAATATGGGCAAGCGGTCCCGTTCCCCGCATGCGGTCACCAAAAGCAGCGCGGTAAGTTCTCCCGCCGTGCATTGCCGTCACTTGCTTCATGATCCGTCGCGCTCTGTCCGGAAAGTTTGCCTGCAACCATTCGGTGAAGACGTCCTTGACCTCCAGCGGTAGTCGCAGGGGAATCATCGAAGCTGCCCGCGCGCCGGCGTGTCGCGCATTGGAAAGGATACTTTCCAGCTCGCAATCGTTTAGCCCCGGGATCATGGGAGAAGCCATCACGCGAACCGGGATTCCCGCGTCCGAGAGCTGCTGCATCGCATCGATCCGCCGCTGCGGCGTAGAACAGCGCGGCTCCATCAGTCGAGACAGGCCCGGATCAAGCGTGGTGACTGAAAGCCCCACCTGTACCAGCCCTCGGCGTGCCATGTCGCTGAGTCGGTCCAAATCCCGTAAAACCCCTGCCGATTTGGTCACAATTGTCACGGGATGATTGCAGCGGTCGAGTACGTCCAGAATGGCACTGGTTAGCTTTAACTCCCGTTCGATCGGCTGGTAGGGATCCGTATTGGTCCCCAACGCGATAGGTGCCACCTGATAACCGGGCTTCCGAAGCGCGTCTTCGAGCAAACGGGCCACATCGTATTTGGCGAAGAGCTTGGTCTCAAAATCCAACCCGGCTGATAACCCCATGAAGGCGTGACTGGGTCTCGCATAGCAATAAGTGCAGCCGTGTTCGCACCCTCGATAGGGATTTACCGACCGATCAAAGCCAAGATCCGGGGACTGGTTAAACGTCAAGACCGACTTGGCCTGGTCTTCCGACACGGTCGTCGGACGCTGCACCAGATCCTCAAAACGAGTCTGACCGCTGCCCCAACCGTCATCAAAATCCACGTGCTCGGTCAGTTCAAACCGACCTTTGGGCCCCTCCACGGTGCCTCGTCCCTTGCGATACCCCCGTGCCTTTGCCGCCTCGGACTGCGCACGGTCAATTCGATGTTGATATCGATCAACTTGCGCAGATTTCATCGCCACTTTGGCAGCTGCGGGGATGGCCCGCGAACCAGGTCGCGCTGGTGCAACCAGAGTGTCGCTTGGTTTGGAGATGTCCCGCTGTTTCATAGGGCCTCACACGATGATCTTCTTTTGTTCTCATCTTTTGTATAATGAGAACAAACGTGGACATCAAGTGAAAAATAACCTGGCGTCAGGACCTTACTCAGGCCGTTGCAGCGGAAACACTCGGTCAATCATCGTATAATCCTGGTAACCAAGGCGTGCGAGGATCTGCGCATTCTTAGTATCAAACATGCCGTCTTTGAGCATCGAGTCATCAACATACGCACAGGTGACTGTCGCGATCACCATCGAGTTATACCGGTTCTCGATCGAGGACTTGAGGGGAATGAACTGGTCCACCCGGCACTCCAGCGCTGCGAGCGCCTCGGCAACGCGAGGCGCGCTAACGGTCTGGCTCTCAGCCTTGGTCAGGCCGGCGAGTTCAAACTCATCGACTTGAGCCTCAACCGTCCCAGCGGTGCGGTTCATCGCGTCGGCAAGGTTGTGCGAGACAAGGTTCCAGACAAACTCCCCCGACGAAACGGCATTGAAAAAGCTGTCCTTGTGCCCCGAGGTCGCGAACATCACCATAAACGGGGCGTCGGCAATCAGGTTGAAGAAGCTATAAGGCGCAAGGTTCGCAACACCCGTCGCAGACACGGTCGAGATCCACCCGATAGGACGCGGCGCGACGATGGCTTTGATTGGATTGTATGCCAACGCAGGCGATTTGCGGTTGGGATCAAAAAACATACTCAGACCAGCCTTCTCCAAAATGCTTCCGTGCATCACCTAGCCCAACCGGAGGGATGCGACCACCATTTGCATGCGATTGATGGTCCATGGGGGCAAGCCTTGGGTTTTTGCGCCTGACAAACCAGCGCGGCCCATGCGCAAACCGCATATCGACGGGAATTTTGACTGAGAACTCCCGCTGTCTTTGCGTAAAACGCAAGGCTGCTTGACGAACGTGGTGCTTTTTCCCAGGTAACGACTGCTGTAGCTCTTGATCGTTAACGACGGGTTTCTTCGTTCGTCGTTTTTCAAATCTCTCTCAGAAGACAACTCCTCCCTTAAAAAAAACAGCCCACGAGCGCGACACTCGTGGGCTGTTTTTTGTTGGGCTTAGAGATGCGCAAGGATAGCGTTGCTCCATTTATCGGCCCTGAGGGCGTACCCGACCTTTATTCTGGGCACGCTTCAGCAACGAGATCGAATTATCGTATTTGCTTACATTATACTGCCGCCACCGCGAATCGGTGGTCGTTCTGAGAGTAATTTATTAAGACAACACTCTCTTAGGCCACGTAAAATTCTCATTTTGAGCTATTTTTCAATGGGACGATCATTTTGGTGCCATTTTGAGACATTAGAGCCAGATTTAATTCATTTTGACTGGCTTAAAAATAATTTCACTATGATCTGAAAAACTCACTTGATGCGCACAGTTGTAAGCTGATTTCATGAAGACAGGAAACAACCGGGCGGGTTGCCCCAGTAACTTCAGCACGTCCGCACCAACGAAGAGGACCCATCACCGCAAGGCAATGGGTACAAGGAATGTATCAGGAATTGATCAGCGTCACGCCCCACGACCGTGTCACGTCAAACCGCCGATCCCGCACGCGCAAAGACATTCTTCGCGCAGCTCTGGAGTTAGTCGAAGCAGGCCGCACCATGACCGTGCAGGCAATTGCGGATCAGTCGGGCGTATCCAAACCCACCATCTACCGTTACTACAACTCTCCTGAAGAAATTGAGCGGGATGCATTTCTGAGCGAATTGGGCGCTGAACGCGGCTCGTCTTTCGTTGCGGCTGTCCAGCAGGTCATTCTCGACAACGCAGACGTCCGAGTGCGCATTCACCGGATGGCCGAACTTCTGCCCCAGATCATTGAAGCCAATGGTGCTTTCCTGCGGGGGCTCATGACCCAACACTACCGCAAGCCGGGCGAGCGCCCAGAGTGGCTGCTGCCTGCCATTCAGCAGATGATTTACGGTGCCCTGGAGCCTATTCGTAATCGTCTAACCATGCAGGACTTCAAGCAGCTCGCCGCACTGCTCTCGGGTTACCTTCTCTATGACGGGTTCCTGGTGCAGCAGGACCGGGCCGTGGTCTTTGACGTCGACGCGAATGAAAGCGTGCGTATCGGGATCGACGTGCTGCTCGACCGTTACCTGGGCCCCGTACCCAGCGCGCGCGCTGACTTCCGCTCGATCTAATCGGCCAACACCCTGCCCCCATTTTGGAGCAAGCGTTGAGGCCGCACCGAAGATCCAAGCATGCTGAATGCAAAAAAAGAGGCCCGTGCCGGTTACCGGCGCGGGCCCTTAGTTTTCCTAAGCAAATCGGTTCGAACGAGTAATGCATTCCTAACCGAACTACACTTTCGTCAATCAGCATCATTATTCCAAGGAACTTTAGATACAATTTTCCAGGCTATCATTCTTGATGCCCTCAGCGCGGAGAATACCCCTCTCAGGTCAGTGAAATCGCAGAAAACAGATAAAATTACTGAAAAATTTATCGTTTCTGGATCAATAATCTAGAATTCTGGAGCGAATCCGAACTCGTTGTCCGCTGAC
>Ga0209632_10005091_pt1 | contig 11477 bp, 1 predicted proteins | sample COG_10_FD_184754 | JGI IMG/M metagenome (GOLD analysis project Ga0209632, IMG submission 184754) | Pelagic Microbial community sample from North Sea - COGITO 998_met_10 (SPAdes) (version 2) | ecosystem: Environmental > Aquatic > Marine > Neritic zone/Coastal water | place: Helgoland, sampling...
ATAAATAGTAAATAAATTGATAGTAAATAAATTGATAGTAAATAATTTATATAAAATATGTATTCATTTTATATAAATGAGTAATATTAATGCAAAATCAATAAATAGTGAAAACATTACTGTTACTAATTTAAATGTAACAACCTTAAATGGTATTTCTATAAACGAATCACAATGTGACTCTTGTGGTGCGATGACGCTTAATTGTCAAAATGAAGATTGTGAGTGTCCTGTAAATTCATATTCATATTCAAATTCAAATTCATATTCAAATATTTCATCAGAAAATATAAATTTAAGCAAAATATCAAGCAATATTGTTCCAGGTCCAAAGAAAACAATTGATATTGGGTCATCAGAATATGGTATAAATGATATTTATTTAAAAGGTAATATTAATCCATCTGCTGATGCTTGTGGTAATTTATTGATAGGAGGTAATTTAATACCAAGTGAAGATAATTCTTTCAATATTGGGTCTGATAATAATGTAATCAATGATATTCATATAGGAGGTACTATTTATCCATCATCATCTAAAGTAATACATTTAGGAGGGAATCTGCTTCCTGTACCGGGTATGGATATAGATATTGGTTCAATAGAATTCCCAATCAAAGGACTATATTTAAAAGAAAATACATTACACATTGGTAACTCTTCTATATCATCTAATGTAGAAGGTGGTATTGTTTTACCACAAAGAACAACTATTAATAATGTAAATTTAGGCACAATAGTTATTAAAGATACAGTTGATTTTAGTTCAAATTTACCTTTACCAATTGATTCATCTAATGGAGACGGTATAATAGTGGATGATACACAGATTTTATGGGTTTATACACTAAATGGTTGGAAAGAAGTAGGAATAGTGAAAGGACCAAGAGGATTAAAAGGTGATACAGGGTTGATGGGACCAACTGGACCATCACAGGGTCCGAAAGGGCCAACCGGCGTTCAAGGACCAATTGGCGTTCAAGGACCGACTGGTGTTCAAGGACCAATTGGCGTTCAAGGTCCAACAGGTGTTCAAGGTCCAATTGGTGTTCAAGGTCCAATTGGACCTACAGGAGATATAGGTCCTGAGGGTCCATTAGGTCCAATTGGTGTTCAAGGACCGACCGGTGTTGAAGGTCCCATAGGAGATGTTGGTCCTAGGGGATTTCTAGGACCAACTGGTCCAGAAGGTTCTATTGGGTTGCAAGGTATCCAAGGAGTACAAGGTGATATAGGAGAACAAGGTTTAAAAGGTCCATCCGGAAGTAAAGGGGAACAAGGTTCAGTTGGTCCTCAAGGTGAGAGAGGTCCTGAGGGTCCATTAGGTCCAACAGGATTACAAGGGGAAATTGGTCCTGAGGGTCCTAAAGGAGAGCAAGGTTCAATCGGTTCTCAGGGTCCATTAGGTCCAACAGGATTACAAGGACCATTAGGTCCTCAGGGAGTTCAAGGAACAATCGGTCCTCAGGGTCCATTAGGTCCAACAGGATTACAAGGACCATATGGCCCTAAAGGAGATAATGGTCCCCAAGGTGAGAGAGGAGTGGTTGGACCAAGGGGTCCAGTTGGAACAACATCAGGGTTAATATTATATTTAAACAAAACCATAAATGATAATGAAGTGTCATACAATGAATTATCTAATATACCTTTAATTAGCGTAGAGACTGAGTTTGATATAAGTTTAAATAATGAAGTCAAAACTTCTAATTCGTTGCAATTTATTTCTGATGACCTAAACATAACGAATATCCCTGGAGGAAATTGGAAGGTAGATATAGTTTTAAAAAGGGACAAAAATGAAGACGAAAATATTTATATATGGAATGAGTTGTATTATATTGATTCAATAGGTAGAGAAATATATATAATAGATAATTCGAATTCCGCAATTTTAATAAACAAGGATATAACAAATAAACAATCCGTAAGTTATACATTTGGGGTTCCATTTGTTGATATAGAGGAGGGTGACAGAGTTCTTTTAAAATTTAATGTGGAAAGCAAAATACAAACGATAAATGATAGTAAAATTTTATTTTATTTCAATACTACACCTATAAATCAAGTAACAACTACTTTATCTCCATTTTTTGGTATCGAAGGACCACAAGGGGAAACAGGAGACATAGGTCCAATTGGTCCAGCAGGAATACAAGGGCCAGCAGGAATACAAGGGCCAGCAGGAATACAAGGTCCAACAGGAATACAAGGGATACAAGGAGAAAGAGGTCTAATTGGTGAAAATGGGATACAAGGCATACAAGGCATACAAGGAAATATAGGTATCCGTGGTCCAACTGGGATACAAGGAATTCAAGGCATACAAGGAAATAAAGGAGAACAAGGTATCCGTGGTCCAACTGGGATACAAGGAATTCAAGGCATACAGGGAAATAAAGGAGATCAAGGAATTAAGGGAAATAGAGGTTATACAGGGATTCAGGGAGAAGAAGGACCATCAGGAGTAAGAGGGTTGCAAGGGATACAAGGAGTTGTGGGTCCGACTGGAAATGAAGGACCAATAGGGCCAACAGGAATTCAAGGTCCAATAGGGACAACAGGTATTCAAGGTCCAACCGGAATTCAAGGACCAATAGGTATTCAAGGTCCAACAGGATTTCAAGGAATTCAAGGAATAACGGGTGAAATAGGTCCAACAGGGATTCAAGGACCAACAGGGCCAACAGGGATTCAAGGAATAACAGGGATTCAAGGAATCCAAGGAATAACAGGTCCAACAGGGATTCAAGGGATTCAAGGTCCAACAGGAATCCAAGGAATAAGAGGGATTCAAGGAATCCAAGGAATAACAGGTCCAACAGGTCCAACAGGGATTCAAGGGATTCAAGGAATAACAGGATTTCAAGGAATTCAAGGAATAACAGGTGAAATAGGTCCAACCGGATCAATCGGAAATACAGGACCTCAGGGAAGATCTAATTACAATTGCACAACTATTGGTTTTTTTACAGATTTAGGAAATGTATTTGATGCTGACCCTACAATTAACAATGTTTATACAATGCCTCACCCATTGATATTGAATATAAAAACAACTTTGGGAGGTGAAGATAATGATACGTATATAGGATGGCCTGTGTTGCCTTCAAATATAGGATTATATTTCAACTTATTTGGAAAAACAATAAATGGTGTTCCAACATCAAAAATTGGTTCAACATATGGAGCGATGTTTCCTGGAAATCATTTGGGTTTAAGTTGTGAGATTTTAGCAGTAAGTGTTAATTATCAAAACAATGACCAAAATAATGTTCCATATTCATTATACCTTGCTAATTATGGGAATGGTGTAACAGGTAATAATTTAAATGTTATGGAAATAGCAAATTTATTAAGTGGTACATTCGGAAGTGTAGAGAATTCTTTTGATGTAAATAATAGAATCCAGATAAACCACCTAGATTATTATGGGTTATTTGTGAGTAGAAGTGATTTAAAAAGCGAATATTATATGGTGGAAACAAATAAACGGCAAACGGAAGATTATATCGAAACAAATGATTTACAAATAAGTATAGAACCACCTAAAATATTAATTGATGCGACTGTGTATTTACTTCAGCAATAAAATGAATTATATTTTATAAAATATCTTGATAAATTATAAAATACTAATGAGCAGTAATCTTATTTTGATTGATTCAAAATTAAAAGATACAGATATTTTAGTATCTGCATTAAATGATAACACAATCGGAATTATGTATAATTATGACACTTCGAGGAACGATTTGTTATCACAGATTGAAACGAAATTTACAGATAAGACTATACAACGTATTGCCATTTGTTGCCATGAAGGTGAAATGCGTTTTCTGGAAAATGAGACATTTTTTATTCTGGATAATGAATCAATAAAAAATGCGAATACCCAATTTATTATTGATTTATTGATTGAGTATAATGTAGTAAATATAGATTATTTGGCATGTAGTAGTTTGAAATACGATTCATGGAAAGATTATTTTGATTTAATCGAAGATGAAGTGGGAAGTGTAACGATTGGAGCATCAGAAGATGAAACTGGGAACCTTAAATATGGAGGTAATTGGATAATGGAAAAAACAGGAGAACAAGTAGATACTATTTACTTCAATAAAGGGTTGGAATATTATAAACATTTGTTTTACACACAGATAGATAATGTTAGATATCAAGGTAATAACGTAGTCGGTTGGGATACTAATGGCACTGGACCTAGAGGAATTAATGTTACCAGTTTAACAATTCAAGAAAATGTTAATGGATATGAAATAAAAGAAATTGATGTTAGTGTTTTTACTGATAATCTTTATGGTGCGACTGAAATAAATTTACCTAAAAGTATTTTAAAAATAAATGATTTTGCTTTTAGTGGTTCAGCAGCAGTATTTAAATTACCATATAAAATTGAGTATATAGGATTTGCAGCATTTGATAGATATGGGTGGGATAGGAATAACTCTGATATATTATTAAGAGCTAATATTGATGCTATAAGAATACCAAGAACATGTAGGTATATTGGTAATTATGCATTCCATTATATTTTAGTAGAACACATTATATATGAAATTGATAAAAATGAAACACATTTAATGAATTCAGGTTATAATATGAGAATGAATCAAGGGAGCAAACCTTATACAGTATATATTGTTTATGATAAGAATATGTATAAAAAATATTTTAATTCTCCATATCAATATACCGATGTTAAGTCAGATTTTAGTACTACTAGTTGGACATTATTAGACAGAAATATAACAGATGTATCATTTAATGATTATATAACAGAAAAAAATACTGATATTCAAGTAAGAATATCAGTAGATAATCCATGTTATAATATAAAAGAATTTATAACATTTGAGAACCATGGTAATGCTAATATATCATTAGGTGAATTCGAACCATTTGAAAATGACCAAATGAACAAAGAATGGGTTGGAACTATACGCATAAATCAAAGTAATGATATTTTAATGGAAAACATTAAATTAAAAATTAATAGCACAAACAATTTTGAAAAACTTTTTTCAGTGAATACAATACCGCCCATAGAATTATCATTATTTGAAATAGATCCTTCATTGGTAACATTAGAAACGAATGGTACAATTAATATGAGTTTTAATAAGACAATAAGTGAAACCGATATATCGAATAGTTTATCAGTTGATCCTTCAAATGCTGGAACAATAATTGATATATCAAATACAACTGGTAATGAATGGATGGCAACATTTGTACCGAATTATAATTTAAGTTTATCGGATTGTAGTTTGCAATTTTCAATACCAGGAAATAGTTTAAAAGAAATTGTTAATTTTTCAGTGAATACAATACCGCCCCTAGAATTATTAGTATTTGAAATAGACCCTTTATTGGTAACAGTGGAAAATCACGGTACAATTAATATGGAGTTTGATAACGAAATAAGTGAAACCGATATATCGAATAGTTTATCAGTTGATCCTTCAAATGCTGGAACAATAATTGATATATCAAATACAACTGGTAATGAATGGACGGCAACATTTGTACCGAATGATGATTTAAATTTGTTGGATTGTAGTTTGCAATTTTCAATACCAGGAAATAGTTTAAAAGAAATTGTTAATTTTTCAGTGAATACAATACCGCCCTTAGAATTATCATTATTTGAAATAGATCCTTCATTGGTAACATTAGAAACGAATGGTACAATTAATATGAATTTTAATACGGCAATAAGTGAAACCGATATATCGAATAGTTTATCAGTAGATCCTTCAAATGCTGGAACAATAATTGATATATCAAATACAACTGGTAATGAATGGACGGCAACATTTGTACCGAATGATGATTTAAATTTGTTGGATTGTAGTTTGCAATTTATAATACCAGGAAATAATTTAAAAGCAATTGTTAATTTTTCAGTGAATACAATACCGCCCTTAGAATTATCATTATTTGAAATAGACCCTTCATTGGTAACATTAGAAACTAATGGTACAATTAATATGAGTTTTAATAAGGCAATAAGTGAAACCGATATATCGAATAGTTTATCAGTAGATCCTTCAAATGCTGGAACAATAATTGATATATCAAATACAACTGGTAATGAATGGATGGCAATATTTGTACCAAATTATGACTTAAGTTTATCGGATTGTAGTTTGCAATTTATAAATAATGGTTATACTATTAATGAGACAATAAATTTCAATATTGACTCATTTCGTGCTATTCTAGGTGTGATAAAATATGAACTGACACATTATGATTTAACATATGATATGAGAAAGATAATATTAAACATTGAATTTGATACACCACTATTTAATGATGTAGATATATTACCATATATAAAAATATATGATAGTTCTGATAATCAATATACGACATCAGAGACTTCAATAATTCAATTTAAAGCGATAACCTCTGTAGTAGAAAATTTTAAATGGAGCGGAGAAATAAGTGTTCCAACATATGTAGAATTTGATAGAATGGATAATAGGATTGAATTTGTGTATAGAGAGAATGATTTATCGTTAAACGTTTCGGAAATATTTGATATTAAAACGGTTATACCAAGAGTAACATCAGTTGCGTTAGATGTATCTATTTTAGATTATAATAATACAACAGGGACATTAACAATAATATTTTCAACTGAGATAGCAGAGACAGCCCAAGAATTAATAGAAAATAATATAACTATTATGCCTGTGTCACCGGATATGATTGAAATAAGTCAATTAGAAAAAACGATAAATCCTACAATATGGACTGCAACTATTACAGCATTAGATAATATATATCATAAATGTTCTCATATAATGGTTACATATGAAGGTACAATGAGACAAACACAAAATTTTGACATAGATACAATAATACCGGAATTATCGAGGGTAGATTTAGATGTAGATGACATAAATGGATTTAATTACAATAGGTCGTTTGCAAATATAGAATTTGAATTTTCAAGAGAAATATTAGAAGGTTCAATTTCAATAATAAGTTATATAGAAATTGATCCGAGCAATATGTTGGTATTGAATAATTTGTCACAATCAGAGGTAAATGGTAAGATATGGAATGGTATAATAAGTGTATCTGGGGAATTACAATATGATGGTGCGTTTATAAAAATAGATTATTTAGACAATGGGAATACGTTTGAGTTTTTGGATTTAAAAATAGATACAATAAGTCCGTTATTGCTTGATATTTCGATGTCAAATAAAGAGATTAATTATAATAATAGTTATAGAGAGATTGAGATAGAATTTTCACGAGAGTTAATAGAGACGTCGAATAATTTAATTGAATATAATATTAAGCTTGAACCGATAAACTCGTTATTAATTACAAATTTAAATAAAAACGCAAACATATGGGAAGCGTTATTATCAGTACCAGGGGAGATAGATAATTCAAATGGTTCAATAGAGGTTGAATATAAGGGGGTAGTTAAGAAAATAGAAAATATAAATATAAATACAATAGTTCCAGAGCTTTTGTTTGTTGAGTTAAATATAGACAATTTTACTTATGCCACATCAACAGCAATTTTCACGATAGGATTTACTAGGGATATAATAGAAACGGTGGAAGAGTTATCAAGTGGTATTACAATAAATGCGAACGGTAAATTACAAATGACTAATTTAAAACAAGATGAGCAAAACAAATTATTATGGAATGCTGATTTAATTGTAATTGATGAGTATTTTGAGCCATCTTGTAATATAACAGTGATTTACAAGGATAAAACAATAACGTCATCTATATTTGAAATAGATACATTTAACACAATAAACATACAGAGTATAGATTTAGATGTAGTAAATTTTACGTATAATGAGACATCATCGAAAGTAAAATTTATTTTTTCAGATAATGTACCAGAATCGGTTGAGGATTTAAGTAAATTGATAACAATTGAACCACATAATTCGTTAATAATGACGGATTTGGAAAAAGATATTTTAGGCGAATGTAGTGCGACATTAACAGTATCAGGTGAAATAGAATATTTAAATGGATATATACAACTGGATTATGTAAATTCTTTTAAAAAGGTTGATATAAATATAGACACATATATACCGGATGTTTCTGCGGTATATTTAGATATACCAAAATTTACGTATTTAGAAACGAGTTCAAATCTGTCAATAGAATTTACGCGGGAAATTATTGACGATGCTAATTTTTTATTAGAGAATAGTATTGTAGTTGAGCCACAAGGGTATTTACAAATAACTTATTTACAAAAGGATAATGGAAATCCATTAAAATGGAATGCGATATTGAATGTAATAGGAGAAGTTGAAATATTCAATGTAAAGGTAACGGTAAGTTACCAAGAAACAAGTAAAAGTACTGGATTATTTGATATCGATACAATAGTTCCAGATGTGGTTTCAATAAATATGGATATATTGGATTTAAATTATTATGAGAGCACAAGTATAAGCAATTTTACAATAGAATTTTCAAGAAATGTTATAGATGGTTCAATAAATTTACAAAACAATCATATTGTGATAACACCTATTGATAAATTATTGATGACAAATTTGCATCAACAAGAAGACAATCCGTTATTATGGAATGCGTTGATAAGTGTATCTGGAGAATTAGAGTATGAAAATGGGAGTATTGAGGTATCGTATATGGGAACAAGTAAAACGCAAAATAATATAAATATAAATACAATAATACCTGAATTATTAGATATAACAATAGATAAAAGTGAATTTAATTATCATGATACATCAGCAAATATAACGATAAAATTTACAAGAACAATAGTTGAAAGTGTAGATATATTAAAAGCCAGTCATATTACAATCTATCCAGAAGAATCCTTAGAATTAACAGATTTAGTTCAAACATTTATAGATGAAGAGTCTGTTTCAGTATGGAATGGTAAATTACAAATAAAAAATGAAATAGATGAGTTGAGTGGGAATATAGTTATAAATTACAGGGGGGTTACAAAAGAAACACCATTATTGAAAATAGATAGTATTGTACCAGATGTATTATCATTAACAATAGATAATGAAAATTTTACATATTATGATACATCAAGAAATCTAACAATAGAGTTTTCAAAGAATATAATAGAAACGCGAGAAGATTTACAAAATAAGTTTATAATTATTGATCCAAGTATGACATTGATAATGACAGATTTACATCAAGATGTTGTGAATCCTTTAATATGGACTGCGTTATTATCAGTGAATATTGAGGCTTATGTTGCGAATTCGAGTATAAAAGTGGAATATAAGGATACAAATAAAACAATAGATATTAAAATTGATACGGTGATACCAATTTTATATTTTCTAGAAATGAATCCTCTTGAACTAACGTATGATGTTCCTGCACAAGATATAAATATATATTTTACAAGGAATGTTATAGATAGTGTTGAGCATTTTTTAACTAATTATATAACAATTGAACCGAGTTCAAATTTAGTATTAACCCGAATAGAAAAATCAGTGGAAGATAACAGGATATGGAATTTAAATTTATCAGTATCTGGTGAAATAGAAGTAGGTATTGGTGAGTTCAAAATAAATTATAATGGAATAGTAAAAACCTTGAATTTTGAAATAGATACAATTATACCGACAATAGAGCATATGACAATTATACCAAATAGATTTATAATAGATAAAGAAACAGCAACGAATAGTATATCAAATGATATATCTAATGCTTTTATAGAGATTAAATTTGAAAGACCTATTATAGACGAAAGAATAAATGAATTTTTAACGGTGAGGGATAAAAATTTGAAGTTGATTCCAACCACAGATATATCTCTTTCACAATTTTATACTGATGATGATGGAATAACATGGAGAGGGAATATGTATATACTAAAATATGAATTATATTATTTCAATGGTTCATTATCAATAGATTATATGACATCTTATAAATCAAAATCTTTTGATATAGATACTGTTAAAACATATACATATAGTAATAAATTAGTTGGTCCTAAAAATGAGACTATGTTATCATATTATAAACCTTGTTATCAAATTAGAAGGAGTAAAGGGAAGTTATATTATGTATTTGACAATAATATAACGAATGATTCGTGTAGTATATTTGGTATTAATGAGAAAAATTTTGAAAACACAAATACAAATACGGTAATTCCAATAGGGTATAATAGTAATTTTGAATTGTACAACAATTCTCTTCAAAAAATAACATCAAATGGGTTGATTAATTCTGGGATAGGTAGTATTGTAAGTGAAGCATATAATTTTAGATTAACAGTCGGTTTTATTACATATACATTATCAAATGTTGCATATAGTGATTCTTTATTAAGTATAATAAAAGAAGTATTAGTAATTTGGTCTTCAATGGTAAATAAACCAGAAGAGTCTAGATTTGAAAATATAAACGATTATGAGAATTATTCATTAACGATATCATTTATAATAACCGATTTAGAACCTTCTGAAGAAAATATGACATCAGAAATAGTTGAAAATTATGGAACTGAATTTGGAAGTATATTTCCTACAAATAGCAGAATAAGAATTAAAAAAAGTTATATTCAGTCAAAGGTGATTGATAATGCGATTACAAATTCAAATTATATTAATAGTATTAAAAACTTAATAAAACGTTCAATCGGAAGTGCATTAGGAATAGGTCATTATTGGTATTTACCTACATCACCTATAAGTTATGATGTGTTGAACCATAAATATTATTCGGGAATATATGGTACCGAAAAATATATTGAATTATTTTCATCACACGTTGATTTCAATGGAAAATTAATTGGATTACCAATAGAAGACTATGAAGATAATAGTATTTTTTTGGAAGAAGGAGAAGATTCATTTAATTCTAAAAACATAAGATTAAATGGATTAACACATCCTGGTTTGGATAAAGAGATAATGACAAGATGGATAGATTTCGGAAGTATTATTCCAATTAGTATAGTAAGTTTAGGTTTATTGGAAGATATTGGTTATGATGTATGCTATAATAATGCTGATGAATATATGCCTGTTTCTGTATTTAGATATGATTATGAAATATATGTAGAATATGACCGATTAATAAATACATTTTTAAGATTGACTGATATTTACATACAGAATAAAAATAAATATTATGTGAATATATCTATAAATGTTACACAAATAGAATTAGACAATTTATTTTCAGAATATATAAATAATGTTATAAATAATAGTTTGTCAATGCCTAACAATGAATTAGTTATTACAGCACATAATTCAAATATTATTGCGAATTGGGAGTCATTTAATGATAAGAATGGTTCAATTGTAAATATTTTACATAATATAAATAATGAAACACATATATCTCAAAATGAAACCATTGTTTATAAATTTACAACAATAAAACAAGGTGACAACAAAATAATCGCTTTATTAGATATCCAAATAAATAAA
>Ga0209632_10005095_pt1 | contig 11470 bp, 7 predicted proteins | sample COG_10_FD_184754 | JGI IMG/M metagenome (GOLD analysis project Ga0209632, IMG submission 184754) | Pelagic Microbial community sample from North Sea - COGITO 998_met_10 (SPAdes) (version 2) | ecosystem: Environmental > Aquatic > Marine > Neritic zone/Coastal water | place: Helgoland, sampling...
ATTTCTCAACTATGGAGGTATGAAGAAGAAATATTAAAAGCCTGGGAGAAGCAGGATTGGCTAAGGCTTTATTTATTAACTATCTTAGCCGAGAAATCTTTAAGTTCGACCTGGAGCAAGTTTATACTAGGTAATTCGTCATTTTTGTCCACGCCGGGTTTTGCCGAAAGTATTCAATCACCAATCATGAAATTTTGTGAGCTTTGTCAAGAAGCTCTCAAGCTTGAGTTTGATGAACTGATTCCCCTGAACATTAGGCAAGACCTAGGCGGTAAATCCATTTATTTGGATTATGATGATATGTCTTTAACCCTAGAGGGTAAACAACTGTGATGAAAAATTAAACGACCTGAGTCTTAATAATTATGATAAATTTATTTCTACCGAATGAAGACGCGAGGCTTTTCGGGAAAATTACCCATTGGCTTCTTATTGGCTTTATGAGCAGTATTTTCCTTGGGTTGCCAGCGATTGGGGTTTTTTGCTTTATTCTCCTTCCTGTTAGTATCTTCCTGATGTTTTTCTTTGATTAGTATTTGTCATAGAAGGTCTTTTTAATGGAGATACCAAGGCTTGCCCTTGAGAAACTTTTCATAACGATAGGGAAAAACCAAATCTGATGAAAATTTCTATTACCTCGGATATACACTTATCTACAAAGCATCCCGAGAGGTCTAAGGCGCTTGAGGATATTCTTATACAAACTGAATCCGCTGGTATATCCGATCTAATCATTGCTGGTGACTTATTTGATAGTGATGGAGACGACTCCGCATACTCCTCATTCTTGGAGCCTTGTAGAAGGCACCCAGGCATACGAATTCATTTACTGCCTGGTAACCATGATAGTGAGAAAAGTCTACGGGATTTGCAGTTTGACCAATTGATAAAGTACACCCATACCCGAATCGTCGATTTTGCCGGGATTTCTTTTTTATTTATCCCTTATCAGAGTGGAAAATCAATGTCCGGTGAATTGGATTTGATCTCTGATAAATTATGGGAAAAGCCTCTCTGTATAGTCGGACATGGTGATTTTATCGACGGGCAGAGAGTGCCAAATCCCAGGGAAAAAGGAGTCTACATGCCCCTTAAGAAAGGGGACTTAAGTTCCCCAAATTTGCTAAAAGTGTTTTTGGGTCACATTCACAAGCCTACTCCCATCAATCAGCCATTGGGAGGTAAGGTAATTTATCCTGGTTCTCCTCAGGGATTAGATATCTCTGAGACAGGGCCAAGAAGATTTATAGTTTATGATACATCTCAAAATGAAGTTTCACAAAGAATCGTAAATTCAGAAAAGATTTATTTAGACGAGAAGTTTTTTGTAGTCCCATCGAATGATCAGGTGGCTAGATTGCTTTCTGATTTAAATAAAAGAGCAGCGGATGGAAAATGGGTCGAATTTATTAATCGTTTGGAAATTCGATTCACAGTGGAAGGTTTCACAAGCGATAAGGTAGAACTTATCCAAGCTTTTCAAAGCCAAATCAAGCAACTGGGTGTTTTTCTTTACAGCGGTAGTGGTAATACATTAAAACCAAACCCAAACTTTGATGCTCTTTTGTCCTCTACAGATAAACAGCGAGATCTTGTTGCAGAGAAAGCCCTGGAGGAAATCGATGCTTTAGTGGCTAGAGGTTGGACTTTTGGAGATATAAACCAACCAAACTTGGAAGAGGTGAAAATGTCGGCCTTACGGGCAATCTACCAAGATCATTAGAATGAAAATTACAAAGGTACAGGTTCACCCAGAAGGTCCATTAAAAAAAGGCTTTCATAGTGAGTGCCGCGGACTGAATTTAATCTACGGCAAGAATGAGAGTGGGAAAACCTTTATTCTAGAAGCCCTAAGTGCTTGGTTGTTTGGGGTGGGGCGGCTTTCCCCTTTAAAGGGAAAAGCAAGGGAGTGGAACCCTAAACCAACCGGTTCTATTGAAGTTTCCGGATTAGAGCCTAATAGCCATAATGAGGTGGAGATATTCGGGCCAACGACACAAAAGAATCTTCAGGACCATTTGGCCAAAGAGTTAGAAATGCCTTCGGATTTAGCCAAACTTTTGGTTGTTAGAGCAGGTGAAGTATTACTTGAATCCCCAGAAAGCCTTGTCAAAAATAGATTATCTGCTGCTGGAAAGCTAGATGATTTGATCTCTGCAAAAAGAATTAGCAAAACGATACAAGCAGCTTCTGTCGGGGATCAAATTATCGAAGGGAAAAACCAAGGTGAGTTAAAAACACAACAGGATGCTATCGAGAAATTGCATGCCCTGGAAAGTCTGCGGCAGGAGTATTTTGACGAGAAGGGCCTCAAGTTGCATGCCTTGAAGCAGGAGTTGCAGAGCTTACTCTCTGAGCAAAAAGAACTTCAAGCAGCTCAAGAATCTTATGCTGGTCAAATTTTTGATCAAATTAAAGAAACGGAAAGCCAAATAGACCGTATCGATCAAATCGATCTAGACGATTTGAAAAAGCAACTACATGCTAGTAAACAATCAACGGATCGAATTAATGAATCCGAAGCTCGGTTAGTTAACCTTGATAAAAAGCTTTCTGAAAAAGCGTGGTTGGAATCAGTTTCAAAGAAGTTTACCGAACTTACATCGGGCGTAAATTCAAAGCCTTCCACCATAGTTTCTCGTAAACCAATATTTTTAATTCTTTCAGGCTTGGGGGTTTTGGGGGCGGTTGGGTCTTTTGCTGCGGGAATTACTATAGTTTCTGGAGTAAGTGGTTTTCTGGCATTACTGTTCTTGGTTTTTTGGTTCGTGATCCTTTCCAAGAAATCTTCTGCTTTAACTACTGCTTCATCTGAACTGGACCAACTAAAAGATGATTTTCAGAAGAAGTTCGGAGAGCAACAAGTCGACGAACATATTATTCAAAGTAAGCTTACGGAGCTCATTAGATTACAAGGTCAACGGGATCAAGTAGCTTTAGGTTTAGCCAAGGACCAAAAAGAAAATATCGAAGCTGTTGAACGCTTGAAATCACGCATGCCTGACCTTTGTCCTGATTGCGATCAAGAAGGTTGGGGTACAAAGATTGAAGAATTCGAAGCGAACAGGCGAACCTTGCAAGAAAAGAAAGTTCAATTATGCAAGGAGGTCTATCAGCTTGGTTTCAATGAACGGCCTGAGCCAAAGGATGCAATCGCTTCCGCTGCGAATTGGGATGGGAAAAGAGCAAATGAGGTACGCAATTGCATAAATGATCTTAGGGAAGAAGAAAATCAATTATCTGGTGAAGGAACTCGTTTAAAGGCAAAGATATCAACCGCTTGCGGTGTTCATTCTGACTCTTGGGAAGAGTTGATCGGAGCATTAGAGCAAAAAATTAGTGAGTTTCGGGACTTGTATAGGGAGATCACCGCGACTATTTTAGGGAAGCATGCCGTTTGTGTGGCGGTTGGAAAACTGCAGCAAAAAGAGGATGAAATAATCTCTAAATGTTTAGCTGATCCACTGATAATCGAAGATTTAAAGGAAATTAGCGGCGGTCGTTTAGCCGGTTACAGTTGGGAAGGTGGGCACTTAAATGTGGTTGATTCATCCGGTCAGGCTTATTCCCTCGATATGCTGTCTACTGGAGCTATGGAGCAAGTAAGCTTAGCAATGCGACTTTTATTTGCTCGTTCCTATTTGGGAGATGAGCCGGGCTTTTTATTATTGGACGACGCATTCCAAAACAGCGATTGGGAAAGGCGAAAGCAACTGGTTGATTATACAATCAGCTTGGTCCGGGTCCATAAATGGCAAATCTTTTATTTTTGCATGGATGATCACTTGGTTGATCTATTTCACAAAAAGGCCAACGAAATCATTCCTGACGACTTTTCATACAATCCATTATGAAGTTAAAAAATATTACCATCCACCGGTCCGGGCAAAACTACGGTCCTTACCCAGAAAAGCGAGTGATCGATTTTCTGGATCAAGGTCTGGTTATTGAAACCGATTTAGCTTGGTATCCGGGCATTACAGGATGGGTATCTTTGAGGGAAGCTCTATCCTTAGATACTTTAACGACAGGTGAGCAAAATGTAGATTCCGATAAACATGCCTTACTCGATGAGCTTCAAGATGCTCAAGCATTTGAACTTTTCGCAAAAATTAAAAAATTATTAAACAAAGGAGAAACTGAATTTGCCTACGATTTATTAGTCGGGTCTCAACAAATTTTAGGAACAGCTACTTATCTTTTTGAGAATGTTGAGCTAGATGGAGAGAGTCTTTTATTGCCCGAATGGGTAGATTGGGAGTTTGAAAGTTCTAGCAAACTCTTTTTTTACCTAATTCTAGCCATTGGTGATTTGGGCACTCTCCCTAATATTAGAAAGATATTAGACGAACTTTCTTTAATAGATTTGTCTCACTGCAAACTCAAAGAAGTGCCAGAAGCACTTTTTTCGCTAGAAAATGTACAAAGGTTAAACCTTTCTGGTAATGCTCTGAATGAACTTCCCGACAAAATTAGTGAGATGACTGGTTTAAAAACTCTGCAACTAAGTGAGAACCATTTTAAAAATATACCCCGTATTCTTAAAGACATTCAAACTTTAGAACGAATTGAGCTGAATGAAAATAATTTGAGCGAGGATGAAAATGCATGGAATACATTAATGGCAATCAGTGGGTTATGTTCTATCAATTTGAGTAATACTCAGATAAAGCTTTCAGGTGACATCCGTACTGACTCTTGCCTTTGGGAAGAAATCGACCTTTCGCAAAATGATTTCAATCACGCTCCACTAGCCGATTTTTTAAGAAGTCTTTCAAAAATAAAATCACTTCGGGTGCTCAATCTCTCTTCCTGCCAATTATCTCAAGTTCATCAGGAGCTGTCTCTTCTCGAGAACTTAGTAAGCCTTAATCTTAGCCAAAACTCCTTGGGAAAAATTCCGAGAGAGCTCAATAACTTAAGCAATTTGGAATCGGTCGAGTTGTGGGGTAATCCCTGTATTCCTGAACCTTCTTCGCAGATACACGAAGACTTTCCTCCAATAGGTGATTCAGAACATATTGATTTAGAAGAAACGCTTGAGGATTGGTATGAGCCCGGGCCAATCATTGATGATGAGGAAAGCCTCAAAAAGTTGAGTTCATTTGCTGAAATTATTCAGTCGGAAGACTTAGATGAAATCAATGGATTTATAGAGTCAATCGTTCACGATCATGACCCAGCTCTTTTAATAGAGTTGGTTAGGGGGTGTTCGTTATCACCTGAGGGTTATTTGCTACCGGGTCTTTATTTCCCTTTTCCTTTTTGGCTGGATTCTGTCTTTACTACCAATGAAGTCGGAGATGATCCGTCCGGCAGATGGAAAGGCACTCCCTGGTCTTGGTCTGATGACGACGGGCGTGACGGGGCAGCGTATTCAAATTATGCGCTTCTAAGTTTGATCACCTCCTTGCCCAATGATAGCAGAATCCACCCGAGTTTGTTAAAGTCCAATGTCCGCCGTCTTAACCTTGTTTTACCTGGAGAAATTCCTACTGGGATTAATCAGTTTAGTGAATTAGAAGAACTTAGCATTGCAAGGAGTGCATTGTCTAGTTTGCCATCAGAGATTGGCTGCTTTAATAAGCTTATTTCTCTTTCTTTGGAAGATAATCAAATTTGTGAAATCCCAGAATCCTTTGCTGGATTAACCACTCTAAAAAACCTTATCCTAAGAAATAACCAGATCACTAAAGTTGGGAGCTGGGTTGGATCCATGATCAATCTTCGAATTCTTGATTTAGCGAAAAACCAGGTCCCTGAACTACCTAGTGAGCTTGGTCATCTAAAAAATCTCAAGTTTTTAGGTTTAAGATCTAATCAATTAACCTCGTTACCACAAGAAATAGGTAATTTGCAGAATTTGCAGCATCTTTGGTTAGGCGATAATTGCATCGAGTACTTGCCCGTCCAACTCTACCAAATTAAAACTCTCTTAGCGATGGGTTTGGTCGATAATTCATGCATTCCCACGAACAGCAAATGGGTGCGTGGGATCGACCTTTCTCACCGCATTGATAAGATTCATAAAATGGCAATTTCAGCTGAAAATGATGACGATGAAGAGTGGATTCTGAAAAATGTTCGAGCATGGGGAGGTAGTTAAATGAGTAATGATACTGATGTTTTCGTCACCTTATATTCCGAAAGCCTTCTGGATATAAATGCCGCGTTGGCTTATTTAGCTAATAAAGACCGAACATGGCGGTTTGATCTCGATCAGATTAAAAAAGAATCTTTAGGTGGCTACTCCGCTCGAATAAGCGGTTGGGCTAACGAAAATTCGTTTAATTATTCGATAACGGGTGAGGATGGAGAACTCGGTGATTTGGAGTGTAAATTTCCAAATATTGAAATCCGTGGTTGGTATAGAGATGAATATTCCCATGGTTCCTTTCAAATTGAAAAATCCTATGAAAACGACAACTCCGAATCTGAATCTGAAGATTCTTACTATGTAGCTATTGAGACTGGTTCGCTCAGAGATGTTAAGTCAGATTTGGGAGATGCTTTGTGGCTTTTTGCTTCGGGGTTGGCCAGAAGGTGTAAAATCCTTGAATTAGGTAGCACATCCATTCCAGATGAAAAATCTTCGTCACCTGAGTGTTCCTTCAGTTTAGTTGAAAAGACTAACTTATCTCCCAATGAAATTTTGGAACAGGTACTCGAATCTATGAGGTGGCTCAAGGTTCCTGCAGATTTTGTGATCAAAATTCAAAATAATTACGGAGATGATTTAGTAATTGAACAAGTTTACTCTCAAAAGGCTACATCTGTAACAAATCAACAAATAGAGGATTTTCTTCTAAGGATTGAGAACTTTCTATCGATCACTCCAAAAGTTTTAGCAGAATCTCCAGCTGATCTAGAGGAGTTTTGCTTAAATAACATAGATGAAGATGGAAATTCAGCTCTGCACTTTACTGCAGCCAACGGAACAATGGATCAGGTGCCAACTCACCTTCTTACCATTGAAAACTTAACAAGAGAAAATCATGCTGGAGAAACACCTCTTTCCGTTGCCCATCAGCATAATTATGCACATCAACTGCCTAATCAGTTTAAGGATAGAGATTTCTCCAAGAATTATAAAAGAAAGCTTTATATAGAAAAGCTGTTCTCAGAAGAACGTGACGACTTAGCAGATCATTTAATAGAAAACTTCCCTAACCCATTGCTAGGAAATGATTAGCAAAGGAATCGTTTGCCCCTTATTCAGTATTTTGTCAATCGGCCATTCTCTATGCCCTAAGTGCGAAATTTCATCTATTATGCCACAGGGATTTTATGGTATTTAATTACTTAAGAAGTAGTTTATTTCGTAATTTTCGAACCTTGCTAGCCTAAAATTTTTTTAAGGCCCTAGCTTTTTGGGTAGGGTGCTATAAGTTTGAATACATTATTCACTTATTCTTTTGGAGATTAATATGCCAAATGAATAAGGAATTTTTTATTGCAGTATACCTATCTAAAGTAGAGGAAAAGGAATGTATAAATATCAAATTGAAGGTAGGTGGAGCACAGATTTTGTTTCCAAAAAAGAGATTCGAAATTTACTGATTAAGGGAACGCTTACCCCTTATTGCTTCATCCAAGACTCGGGGCTCGGTAGCCAAAAATCTATGATATGTAAGCACCCAGACTTTGAAGATTCTGCTCATGCGGACTGGGCAAAGCTTAGGAAAGTCCGTTCGCTGTTCAACCAATTGTGGAAAGGGCAACTGGATGCAATCATGTCAGGTATTGTAGAACGAGTTGGTCATTGTCAGTCATCTAATCCTCAAGGTGGAGAGCAAATTATACAAAATCTGAGAATGCAGATCGAAGATGGTGATATACTTGAATTAATCGATCATTTTTGTCGCCAGGAAGACGCCAATGGGCTCATGGATAATGAAATTTTTAGAAGAACCACAAATGGTTTCCCAAAAATAATTGATGATCTCCCTTTTTCTGAAAGCGGGGAGACCCTAGATATTGAAGTTTATCAGCAAAAAAAAGACGATGTTTTGGATTGGGTCAATAATGAGAACTTAAAAAATTACCATAGAATCGTGTATGCCTTTAAATCAGCAACAGAGGTTTTGTATGTTGGAAAAACTCAGAATATTGAGTTTCGTTTTTCGCAGGACCATTTTGTATCTGATAGAGATGGAACAAACGGCAGAAGATTTTGCCATGAATGTCAGTCCATTGAGGTTTACAATGTTCATGGAAATATAGACGGGGATCATGGTGTCAGTAATTTTGAAAGCCTTATGATTTACCGCCATGGAACTCCTGATAACGATAATCGACCTAGATATAATGGAACCGGTGGTGTAAACTTATCTAGAGGTCCGATTTATAAATTACATCATTTTATTTCCAAGGAAGTAGACGAGCTTAAATCTTAGTAAGAAGAGATGGTACAGTCTGCAGATTCTTCATAAAGCCATCTTTTCCTTTAAATCAGCTTCTTTTGAACGATTTAAACTATCATAAAGTACTAAGCCTAATTAGTGAAAAGGAATTTACCTTTGCTTATGATCTTTTAAAGGGTGCAAATGATCGAAATCTATACGATGCCCTGATTGAGGGAAGCCATGTAGATGAGGGTGTTTTGCACACACCTGATTGGGTCGGTTGGGAAGGTGACAGAAATTCATTCTTTTTGCAAATCCTGGAAACTGCTCCTGAAAATGAGAAAGTTCGATCACTAAGAAAAGAAACTACATTAATGGACCTGAGGTTTTTGGGGCATGAAAGCTTCCCAAGCGAAGTTTTGCAGTTCACAAACCTACAATACTTACATCTACGGGGTGGAGATTTTATGACGATACCACCCACTATTGAATCTTTCAAAAGTTTAACGGACCTAAATCTAGAGTCAGTTGGTCTAAAGAATATTCCCCGTGAGCTAAGCAGTCTTACCACTTTGCGAAGGTTAGATCTTACGGGCAATAATTTTTCTGAACATAATATTCACTGGAATGTCCTGCAAAACCTGCAAAATTTAGAGATTCTAGTACTTAGCTGGAATCAAATTAGCGAGATTAATGAATTCCAGTGGTTAACTCTTCCATATTTGAAGTTACTCACTCTCAATGGAAACTGCCTGAATAAAGAAACAATTCAAAGAATGTTTCACTCAATATCCCAGAAGATTCCTAACTTGAAAGAACTTTTTCTTCGAGGTTGCTCCATTGATAAGGTTCCTGAGCTGAGAGGAGTGTTTGATCAATTAATTAAACTGGATTTGGGCGATAATTTTCTACAAGAAACACCTCTATGGATTGATCAATTATCCACTCTTAAATGGCTAAATCTACAAGGAAATCCTGTCGCCCAAAAGTAAATCTTTTTTCCACTTTTTCGTGTCAAAAATCACTTAAAATACTTTAGTAAGCTTTAATCGGTAGGGTAGGGGAGGGGCATTGATTCCGATTGGAATAACATAAATAACTATAGGGCAATGATATATGTGATTTATGTGAGATCTCTTAATAGTCCTTTTATTGTAAGAATCTTAATTCCGTATTTTCCAAAGAGAGAAAGATTTTTGCGTGTTTCGCTCTGAATCAAAGGAGTACATAAATATGATTTCTTTGCATTTAAATCATGCATGACAGATAAGATGGTCCCAAGTGCTGAGGGGTAATCCAGAACCTTCGAATAGATCTTTATTGGGGTTCTTTCATTTCCATTTCTTATTATAAGATCGGCACTACCTAGTTGATTGGGTTTTGAGACTTCTAGACCATTGGACAACAAAATTGCACCAACTTCTCTTATTAGGTGTTTTTGCTCTTTAAGGAGAGATTGTTGATAAATTCGATTTGTTTTTATGCGTTCAAGATCTCTTGATTTTTTTAATTCTTCTTCATCTTTTTGAGTCAATTTAAGTACTGAAATTAATCTTTCTAGTGTTGTTTCTTTAGGAAGGTTTCTTCCATTCAATAAATCATAAAGGGAGGGTCTACTTATTCCAGCCTCCCGTGATATTTGAGACAGATTTAGAGAACTTCCCCTAACAAGATAAGTAAAAATCTTAGCAAATGATATCATGTCAATGAATACTGTTATTAAAAAGACCTTACATCTATTGCAAGACAATCATTTTGAGTTATGTAAGTAAAAAAGGTTTACATAATTGGTTTGAACCTGTTCTTAAGACAATTTTTAAAAATATTTATTATTTTATAATAATTTATACGGTTATTTATTCTTTAATATTAATATGGTTGTTAGGATAAAGAGCTAACAAGTTAAGATTGTTTTAACCTATGTTATCGTTTGTTTAAGATGTTGTTAGCTTGCACCTTTGGTTATCTATAGTTGGATTCATAGAAGTGCATTTGGGAAAAAAGATTTTTGATTCTCTCCGACGTAATTTTCTTCGACCTTGGATATTTGATTACGGTTTGCCTAAGAAAAGAGTTTTTCGGAAGGGTGTTATTCTTGCCCTCTCCTTAATTCTATCCCAGCGGATAAGGAATAAATTTTCAGATGAAAGAGTGGGGGTAGTACTTCCCCCTGGGGTGGCTGGATTTATATCAAACTTTGCTTTGTTTTTAAGCGATCTTGTTCCTGTAAATTTGAATTTTACTTTAGGGGAAGAGATTAACCGTGAAATTCTAAATAGTGCTGGGATTAGAACCGTTATCACAGCTAAGTCGATGATTGAGAAATTTCCGAATTATCCCTGGCCGGAGAATTGTTTTTGTGTTGGTGAATTTTTAGATGAGATAGCGGACAACCGATGGATGGTCGTTAGAACTTGTCTGCTTCTCTGGATATTTCCCAAGCGAGCGTGCGAGAAGTTTCAGATACCGACGATTGGTGAAGACAAAATAGCAATTCTTCTTTACACCAGTGGGAGTTCTGGGAAACCCAAAGGGGTGCCCCTATCTCATGAAAACCTGCTTGAAAACTGCCGTCAATTGCAAGAACTAGAACTATTTCGTGATGAGCCCAAGGTATTAGTAAACCTCCCTTTATTTCATAGTTTTGGAATGACCGTTGGGATGCTTTTCTCTACTTTGCGAGGTTTACCAGTTGTAACCACACCTTCTCCACTAGACTATCGGTTGAACATAAGGGCAATTTCACAGCAAAAGGTGGGGGTTTTATTGGGGACCCCAACTTTCCTCCGTGGGTATTTAAAAAAGAGCGTGCATGGAGAGCTTGCAAGCATCCGTTATGTAGTTGCCGGTGCGGAAAAAAGCCCTGCTTCCTTTCGTAACCTTTGGGAGAAAAAAATGAATTGTGAGTACTTGGAAGGTTATGGGTTGACCGAGACATCGCCCGCACTGTCATTCAACCAGCCGGGCGAAGGTAAACGGTGCGGTTCCGTCGGTCGGTTATTGAAGGGAGTTGAGTGCCGCACAATAGATCCGGAAAGTGGTGATATTACTCCTTTGGCAGAGGGGGGAATATTATGTTTTCGTGGGCCAAATATATTTGCTGGATATTGGCAGGATGCTGAACA
>Ga0209632_10005096_pt1 | contig 11469 bp, 15 predicted proteins | sample COG_10_FD_184754 | JGI IMG/M metagenome (GOLD analysis project Ga0209632, IMG submission 184754) | Pelagic Microbial community sample from North Sea - COGITO 998_met_10 (SPAdes) (version 2) | ecosystem: Environmental > Aquatic > Marine > Neritic zone/Coastal water | place: Helgoland, sampling...
ATGGTTCTCAGATTTTTTGGACTTCATTGTCGAACGCGTGTAAAATTTCTTCCCTGTTGAAACATCAGAAAAGCAAACAAAATTATTGGTTGGATGAATATTTTTTTTCACAACATATCAACCTTGGCGGGCTTTAAAGCGTGGATTGGTTTTATTAATCACATAAAGTCGTCCCTTACGGCGAACTACTTTGCAGTCTGGATGACGATTTTTGAGAGTTTTAATGGATGATGCGACCTTCATTGACCTCAATTACATTTACTTAATATAAATAAGTCAAGAATAATACCTTTTACTCAACAATTAAAACTTGAAATACAATCTTGCAAAAAGCAGAATAATTTCCATGATATGTTTAATGTCTACTGAAGAAACAAAACCTGCGAAAAGTCGTAACCCTGAAAACTATACATTCTTAGATACTGAATCTTTGGATCGTTTCACTACTGATACAGGTAAGATTTTACCTCGTAAATACACTGGGCTTACACCCATGCAACAACGCAAAGTTTCAAAACTAATAAAAAAATCCCGCCACATGCAGTTGGCGCTCTAAGGCAAGATTAACAAAAACCTGAAGTATCTTTAATTGGTACTTTAAGCTGAACAGTGAGTTTCGATGAGTGCAAAACTGCTTTACAAAATTCTTGCGTCTGCGTCCTTCCAACTGAGACAGTTTACGGTTTGGCATGCTCAGTTTTTTCACCAAAAGCAGTCGATAAAGTATTTTCTTTAAAAAATAGGCCATCGTCTAACCCACTCATTGTGCATGTCCTCGATCACATTGAGGCATCCAAGATTAGTTACACTAACAAATTTAGCGAGAAATTGGCTAAAGCCTTTTGGCCAGGACCCTTAACTATGGTTCTACCAAAAAAAGAATGCATTCCATACAAAATTTCTGCTGACTTGGATACAGTTGCTATTCGTTCCCCATCTCACCGTGAATTTAGAAAAATGCTTAGGTCAGTCAAATTCCCTATTGCAGCACCAAGTGCAAACAAGTCTAATAAAATTAGCCCCACTCGGTATCAAGATGTGTTAAGCGAATTTGGAAATGATTGCCCACCTATAGTTGACGGAGGACCATGTCAGATTGGGATTGAATCAACCGTCCTCGACCTAACGACTGATATTCCTGAAATCCTTAGACTTGGATCTTGCTCCAAAGAGGATATCGAGAGTGTTATTTGTTGCGAAGTAAATTCTCCAGAAGGAAAATGTAAGATAGATAATTTTAGTTCAAAACGAAGAAAGTCCCCTGGGCAGATGAAAAAACACTATGCTCCTGAAACTCCGCTTTACATTTATCCATCTTTTGAAAAATTGATTTCTGACAGTTTTTCTGAAAACTCAGATGTTATTCTACTTCCAAGTAAAAATTACATTATAAAAAATAGCGGTGCCGGATTAACCATAAAATACCTTTCTCAAAAAGGGGATCCAAAAGAAATCGCCCAAAACCTATATCATTCGCTCCGTTTTTTAGATAATTTTAAAAAGGATAAAATGTTCACATCATTATTTCCTTGCGACAACGGAGTACTTTCAGCCGTTAATGATCGGTTGATTAGAGCATCAACTGCATGCATATGATAATTTAGTTTAGGGTTTAAAATTCTTCTTGTTTTCGTATGACAATGATGAAATAGATAATTATACATCTCAATTTAATGAAAAATCGTTTAATAACTACAACCGTTTTCTTTTTAACATCGATCTATTGTGCTTTAGCACAAACTGACGAGCAGCTTCGTAATCCTGAATTTTTGGTTGATCAGTACAATCAATTGGTTGCAAAGCATAATGCTCTGATAGAAAAAACGCGACATTTGATATCTGAAAAAAGTCGCATTTCTTCTCCAAGCCCCCTTGAGGATAACTTGGCAAGCGAAAAACTTAACGATGCAATTGCTAAAGTTATTGTTTTGGAAAGTGAAATTGACAAAATCAAACAACAGGAAGTGAGATCAAATGCAGGTAAAGCATACCTTGAAGACTCAAACGGCAGATTACGTAGACAATTGCTACAAGTTAAAGCCGATGAGCAGGATTTGATTCAACGGAATAATGAATTATCTGCTCAAAATAAAAAACTTATCAATGCAAGAGATTCACTCAATTCTCAGGAAAAAAATAATTATGCAAAATTAAGGAACCTCGAACTTGAGAAAACTAGTCTTGAGCGACAATCCAAAAACCTTAGGACTGAAAATAACACCTTATCATCTAACAACAACAAACTTCAAAAAGAAGTCGACGGTTTAGAGAATCAACTCGCCCTAAGCAAACAACAATTGGCCCGTTTAGAAATTGACAAAGAGAACCAAAGAACGCGGCTCAAAGAAGTGGAAGCAATAAACAAGAGTAAGGATGAATTGAATAGGTCACTTGAAAATACAGAAGATTCTTACCGAAGTGAAATTGCTACACTTGAGAATGAAGTTCTACGCCTTTCTGGTGTCGAAGACTTACTTAAGGAAAGAAACTTAAGTAACGAACGAGAAAATGAGTTACTTGAAGCTAGAGTTCGTAATGCCAATATTAATGCTGAAGCACTTCAAGAAGAGGTTGATTCATTACGGGATTTATCAAATGAATTAAAGTTTGAAGTAAGAAGAAAAAATGAACAACTGGCAGATTTAAACTCACTAAATGAAAATCTCGCTAATGAAACTGAAGAAATTAGAAAGCGAAACCAAAATTTGCAGTTTTCAGACTCGTCTATGAAAGGTGAGCTTTCTAGCTTGAAATCTGAGTTAAATTCATTGGGTTTAGAGGAAGCTAAAATTTCAGATAAAATGAGTGGACTCCGAGATGCTAATGAAATGCTATTATCAAAAGTCAAAACCCTTGAGGCTGAAAATGATGGAATGAAACAGGCTATCGATTTAATGAGAATCGAAGTCCAGGATATGAACGCGAATGAACAAGCACTTGTTAATAAACTTAAAGATATTGATTTCCAGAATAAACAACTTTTAAAAGAATCAAGTTCAATAGATGGTGAATCGAAGTTCTTTAAAGACAAAGTTAGGCAACTAGAAATTCAACTCAGCCAAGCTGTTGCTAATGAGCGAATTTTAAATGAAAATTTAAGATCTTCAGAGGAAAGTGCTGCACAACTCTCAAACGAACTCAATAGCTTTGTTAACAAGGAATCGAACGAGTATGCTGCCTTGGCACAGGAAGTACAATTGTTGCAATCCCAACTCAACAATATTGTCGGTCAAGAGATGGCACTTCAGTCTAGTATCAAAACCCTTGAATTAGAGAATGTTAGACTAAATAACGAACTTCAAAGGAAAATGGAGCAAATGAACGACTACACGAGGGAAATATCAATACTAAACCAATCCAATGAAAAACTTATCGAAGAAATCGAGTCCACTCAGAATATGAGAGTTAGACTCAGGAATGACATCATAGGAGTAATAGATCAAAATGATCAAGTGCTCCCCAAGGGATTCTGATCAACTTGTTGATTAGTTTTCTGTAAATTCCCCCATCTTCCTAAATTTATCGTACCTTTGATCAACAAGTTTGGTCGCACTCAACACAGATAATTCACTTAAATTTGAAGCTATAGATTTCCTGATACTCACTGAGGTCAAATCCCAGTTTCGATGAGCACCACCAATAGGTTCAGGTATAACTTCATCAACTATTCCCAATTTCAATAATTCAGAAGCATCTAATTTTAGTGCTTCTGCAGCATTTGATGAAAATGCACGGTCTTTCCATAAAATAGCCGCACACCCTTCTGGTGAAATTACCGAGTAGTAAGCATTTTCAAGAATTAAAACTTTATTCGCTACAGCAACACCTAAGGCTCCACCAGAACCACCCTCCCCTATAACTATTGCAACTATTGGAACTTTAAACGATGCCATTTCTCGAAGATTAACCGCAATGGCCTCAGCAACATGCCTCTCTTCTGCGCCAATCCCTGGGAAAGCACCAGGTGTATCAACTATCGATATAATGGGGAGACCAAATTTATCGGCTAAATTCATTAACCTTAAAGCTTTTCTGTAACCTTCGGGATTCGGACAACCGAAATTTCTTTTTAAATTATCTTCCGTATTTCTTCCTTTTTGCTGGGCAATGATCATAACGCTTGCCCCTTCAAACCTTGCGACGCCTCCCACAATTGCAGAGTCATCTTTAAAAGATCGGTCACCGTGCAACTCTTCAAAATCATTAAAAATCCTTCCTATATAATCCAGAGAATACGGACGGTTAGGATGCCGTGATAACTGAACTTTTTGCCACGGGGAAAGGTCTGAATACACATGGCGTTTGGTTTGCTCGATTTTCTTTTCTATCGCTTTGATCTCAGTAGAGAAATCAAGATCTGAGTCGTGGGAAGATTTAACGATCTCCTCGAGTTGTTTTTCTAGATCCAACAATGGTTTCTCAAACTCTAAACTATGCTTTTTCATATTTTGATATAAACTTTTTCAAGACGATGCGTGTACTTTTAAATAATCGTTTTTACAATGAAATTTTAATCATAAAAAACTAAAAGGTGAACTTGGTAAAGTGATTAAAGACTTTGCTTAAAAAGAATCCGATTCATTATCTTTCAATTCTTCTTTCCACCCTAAAATTCGAGCCGCAGAAGTTGCTTCCTCCGCTCCATCCTTATCTCCCTTTTTCACTAAAATTCGAGCAAGGCTTACCAATGAGGCTAAATCCTTTGGGTCGACCTGTAGTGCTTGCCGGCAAAATGACTCTGCCTCATGAACTTGATTAAGAGATAGACTTACTTCCGATATAGCACGAAGGGCTTCCAAATTAGATGGTGCTGAACTCAATACATTATTTAAAAGGTCTCTCGCTTCTATTTCATTACCTAATGCAAAAGCCAATATTGCATCGTCAACCATTTCACTAATCTGTACTGTGTCCATCATTACAAAGTTTAGGTAATAACATCGACAGGCAAGAAGAAAAAATTAGGAGCGCTAAAACCTTGTCAGTTTTGTTGTTTAGATACATCATAATAATTATAATACCTAATCCAAGTTCACAAAATATATATGCTTTCAAATAATTTAGAATTTAAAAAACTTCTTTTGCTTCACGGAAAAGATAGAAGAAAGCAGTCCATGGAAACAGAATTAAATAATCTACCAAATTCTATTTCTCACATCGAATCAAAAATTGAGATTGAAAATGCGACTATTGCTTCGGCAACTCAAGAACTTAGGAGTTTGGAAATCGAAAGTAATTCTCTGGAAAATGAAATTAATTCATTATCTGAACAAATCGTCCGTCAAAAAAACAAACAGTTAGAAGTCAAGAAGAACGAAGAGTATCAAGCACTGGAAAATGAAATTGCCGGATTGATTGATCAGCAATCGCAAAAGGAGGACGATCATATTAAGATACTATTAAAACTTGATGATGCAAAAGAAACTTCAAAAATTGCCGAAAGCAAAATCTGTGAAAAAGTTAAGCTTCTAGAGGCTGATAGAAAAAATCTTTCTGAAAAAGGCACTGAATTAAGATCTGAAATCGATAGACTTAAATCCGAAATTGAAGAAACTACTTCCGGTATTGATGAAGAACTTCTTCACGGTTATGCGAGAACGAAGAAAGTTGTTTCCCGACCACCCTACATCGCACCCCTCGAGGAACAAAAGTGCTCTGGTTGTAACTTGCGTGTATCTAACGATGTAGTTTCTTCAGTTCTCGTTGAACAAAAATTAACTCATTGTGATCAATGTGGACGAATTGTTTATTTTGAACGTTAAAAAAACAATTCTCGATTTCAGACCTTTTTTAAATTTCCGGGAAGCGGTCATTCGCTGTTTTCACTTCGGTAAAAGCAGAGGAAAGTCCGGACATCACAGGGCAGAATTCCTCGTGAAAACGAGGGGGACTTACTTTAAAATAAGTTCACGGCTAGTGCAGCAGAAAATAAACCACCCTGATTTCAGGGAAAGGGTGAAAAGGTGGGGTAAGAGCCCACCGCCACGAAGGCAACTAAGTGGGCAATGTAAACCCAACTCGATGCAAGGCGAAATAGGAAACCGGGTTGCCCGCCCATTGGTTTCGGGTACGCCGCACCTTCATTCCAGAAGGATTAATGTGAATTAATAGATAAATGAATGACAGATTGACTTATGTCATGAACAGAATCTGGCTTACAGCTTCCCGGAATCTTTTTCAATTGACGATCTTGATAAAATAAGAAAAATACAATTCATATGGCAAATACGAAGTCAGCAATTAAAAATATACGGAAAAATCGAGCACGCTACCAACAGAATCGTGCTGTTCTCAGCAGATTAAAAACTTTAGAGAAAAAGTTTCACTCGGCAGTTGAATCCAAAGATTTGGAATCTTCAACATTAGCATCCAAGTCCTTTATTTCTGCGTTGGAAAAAGCAACAAAATCTTCCTTGGTGCACCCCAATAAAGTTTCTCGTAAAAAATCTAGAATCGCTATTTTACTAGCTTCTTTAAAATCTTAATCCACGGCATTTAAATATGCCTTGAATCATTCTCATCTTTTTGAGAGTAACCACTTTCCTGTCTGTCGTGGTTGACTTTATTCTTTTTTAAATAAGCTTCGTGTATATCGTTTGCATTCATTCCCATAACCTGTGCTAACGATATAAGGAAATGAAATAAGTCAACAATTTCAACCTTAGCGTTTTGCTTATCAAAATCCTGATATTTAGCCCACCATTTCCATGGTACCGAGTCTGTGAGTTCAGCTAATTCCTGTTGCATCGCCCTGACGTAATTCAGAATCCATTTTGCCCGATCTTCGTCGGTCATATCACTCATATCAACACCAATTCTTTTATTGAGTTGCTCCTGCAATTCGAAAATATTTTCTAATTTATCCATAAAGACAGTTATAAAGAATCAATTTACAACCTTTAGCAAGTGGTTTTAAACAAGTTTAGTTTTAGCCACTTTCTGTAATCAACAACTACGATCAGAAATTCATTAAATTTGACTCTTCTTTTGTTGTAAGAAGTCATTTTCTCTGTTCTTTATTATACATCCTCTTGGAGTAGCAACTTAGTAACTCGAATTATTCCCTTTTTCTTAACCTGTCCAATTATTATGAAATCTAGACTTCGCTCACGATGGTATCGCCCAAATGAAAAACCACTAGAATCTCCCAGTGGAAACAACCAAAATGCGGTGCCTTTTGGTGAGATTCAAAGTACAGACTCAAAACTTGTTGACGACCTATCAAAAGTAAAGGTTCCCCAAACAAGAGAAACTCGTAACTATTCAAAGAAAATCGATGACTCTAAGGACAGAACCTATAAAAGTCGACCAAAGCATCAGAAAAAAACAAGAGATAGAAACGATGCACACTCAAATAATTCTGAAACTAGACATAAAAGTAAAAAAGATTTTTCTAAAAAAAATCATAGGACAGATGACCCGAATTATAAACCGCGACGAAGGAGAAAAAAGTCTTATTCCGAAGATAGTCCAAAAGATAGTTCTCCCAAAAATAACAGTAGTCAAATTGAGAAGAAATCGTCTAAGAAATCTGGTATTAGCGGCTTTTTATCTAAAATTTTCGGCGGATAATGGTAAACTAATAGGACCCTTAGGTCCTAACTAAATGGAAGTATTAAGAATTTGTGGTGAAATTCCTCTTCACGGGGAAGTCTATGTAAGTGGATCTAAAAACGCCGCACTTCCTCAATTTGCGGCAACCCTATTAAGTCATGAAAAGAGCATTCTAAAAAATGTCCCAGATCTAAGTGATGTCCAGTTTATGGGTGAAATCATTTCTGAACTCGGAGCAGATGTAAACCAATTAGATAAAACGACATGGGAAATTAATCCCGCAAATATTTCACATTGTGCACCTTACGAGTTAGTTCGAAAAATGAGGGCTTCTATTTGCTTACTTGGACCTCTTGTTGGCAGATTGAGAAAAGCAGAAGTTCCTATGCCAGGTGGGTGCGTAATTGGACAAAGGCCAATAGATTTACACGTGCGTGCACTTGAGGGTCTAGGTGCACATGTAGAACTTGATAAAGGTAAAGTCGTAGTTGATGCCATGAACCTTAGGGGAAGTCATATATTTCTTGGTGGAAGAAACGGAAGTACTGTTACTGGGACATCCAATACAATAATGGCAGCCGTGCTAGCACCGGGGTCGACAAAGATAGAGAGTGCGGCCTGTGAACCTGAAATCATTGACCTTTGTAACATGCTCAAAAAAATGGGGGCAAAGATAAAAGGGATTGGCTCAAATATCTTGGAAATTGATGGAGTAAATCAACTTCAAGGTTGCACCCATGAGGTTATACCCGATCGAATTGAAGCTGCAACATATGCTATTGCTGCAGCCATTACAAAAGGAAATATTCTTATAAATAATGTATGTGCCGAACATTTGGGAAGTTTTATCAATTTAATGAACATAAGTGGAGTTGCTGTAAGTAACTCGGAAATTAACCAAATATCGGTTAAGTCCGAACAACAAAGCATCCAATCATTTGAAGTGATTACTTTACCCTACCCTGGATTCCCAACCGATTTACAAGCTCAATGCTGCGCATTGGCATGTAAAGCCAAAGGGATAAGTATTTTAACTGAGCGAGTCTACCCCAGTCGATTCATGCATGTACCAGAACTATTAAGAATGGGAGCTGACATTTCAATGGAAGGAGCTAGCTGTATGGTAAAAGGGGGTATCAACCTAATTGGTGCTCCTGTAATGGCTTCTGATTTAAGGGCAAGTGCTGCACTTATACTTGCTGGGTTGGCTGCAAAAGGAAAAACTTGGGTGCAAAGAATATACCACCTCGACCGAGGGTATGACTCATTTGAGAAAAAACTTCAGGCATTGGGTGCAAACATTGAAAGAGTCCCCCAAAGCAAACTCCCAAAATCGTTTTAGAGGAATAGAAATATTTATGACGAAGGAAGAAAGTTCAGATAACAATGATAAGAACCAGGAGTATCATGCAGTTCCGAGCGAATTGGATGCAGCGTTACGCCCACCCTCATTTGCAGATTTCACAGGTCAGCAAAAAACCATTGAAAGACTAGAAGTTATGGTTGGTGCGGCAGTCAAGAGAGAGGAACCACTTAAACATATTTTACTTTGTGGACCACCCGGTCTCGGAAAGACAACTTTAGCTCACATAATTGGTAAAGAATTAAAAAGAGATGTACGCATAACATCCGGTCCAGTTATTGATAAGCCTGGAGATTTAGCCGGATTATTGACCAACCTTCAAGAAGGAGATGTCTTATTTATTGATGAGATTCATCGTATACCCAAAACCGTGGAAGAATACCTTTATTCCGCAATGGAAGATTATCGTATTGATATTATGATTGACCAGGGGCCAAATGCAAGGAGCGTAAGACTTGACATCCCTAGGTTTACACTAGTTGGAGCAACAACTCGAGTTGGCCTTCTCACCTCTCCAATGAGAAGTCGGTTCACCCTTCAATCAAGGCTTGATTATTATAACCGAGACGACTTAACAAAAATTGTTATAAGAAGTTGTGAATTGCTGAATTGTATAATTTCAAAAGATGGGGCGGATGAAATTGCTGGTCGTGCAAGAGGAACTCCCCGCATCGCGAACAACTTAATTCACTTTACCAGGGACTACACACAGCAAAGATCTGACGGTAAAATATCTCGAGAAATCGCCAGCCAAGCTTTAGCACTACTAGAAATTGACAGTAAAGGCCTCGATGAAATGGATAAAAGAATCCTCCGAATGATTGGAGAAAATTACAAAGGTGGTCCAGTCGGTCTCGGGACAATTGCCGTTGCAGTAGGCGAAGAAGAGCACACATTGGAAGAAGTGCATGAACCCTTCCTCATTCAGGAAGGTTACCTAAAGCGAACATCTCAAGGCAGAATGCTGACTCAAAAAGGATGGGATGTAACAGGGTTATCTAATAATCAAACCACTGATTCAGGACAAACTTCTTTCATCTAGAAGAGAATTTTGAACATAAGCAAAAAGATGCCTTAAAGAAAGACTTACTTCGTCGGAAAAATTTTCTATAAATTCTTTCATTTCTAAGAAAGTAAAATTCTTTATTCTATTTATTTCAAGAGGGTTAAACACTATTTCTCTTTCGTAAAAGAGTTTGTAAACCCGGACAAACTCGTTTCCCGTTTCCTTGCATGGACTGCATCGAAAGATTTCCTTAAAAGAATCTTTTTTAACTTTAATACTTAGCTCTTCCATACATTCCCGAACTGCGGCATCTAGATAGCTTTCACCTGCATCGACATGCCCGGAACAAGTACTAGTCCATAAAAATGGATCCAAATCTTTTGTTGAGGCACGTTGCTGTAATACCCAATACCCTGATGGTCTCTCAATCATTATGTGCACAGCCCTGTGAAAATACCCTCTTTCGTGCACAATCGATCTAGTCTCCTGCCCAACAACTTGATCGGACAAATCAACTACATCAAACATCTCATCCATCTCTCAAAGTAATTAAATTTAGTTTATGGTTGGCTATTAGTCTGTGAACACATTATGGAAATAGAAAATGGATGTGCATTTCAAAATTCTTGGTTCAAGTAGTTCGGGTAATTCTGCACTTTTACAAGTATCAAACACCACCATTTTGATTGATGCTGGGATGACTGGCAAGAAATTAGAATTACTTTTAAGGGACCAAGGTGTAAGTGCAGATGCATTGGATGCTGTATTTTTGACTCACGAACACAATGACCATTCAGCTGGAGTTCGCGGATTATCCAAATTTAAAAGACTACCCTTCTACGCAAATCAAGATACGATCCAGGCCATTCAACCAAAATTACAAAAAAGGCCGAATTGGAGAATTTTTGAAACTGGAAAAGCTTTCACATTTGGACCATTTACTATCCACCCTTTCAGTGTACCCCATGATGCATATGACCCCGTTGGTTTTTATTTTGAATGGGGAAAAGATGATCTTTTTGAACCTCCTTCCAGCTTGGCTTGGGTAACTGATCTAGGCTTCGTCCCAACTTTAGTGCGTGAAAAAGTTCGGAAAGCAAAAATCCTTGTAATAGAAGCAAATCATTGCTCCCAAATGCTTGAAGATGACAACAAACGTCCTTGGAGTTTAAAGCAACGAATACGTGGCAGGCATGGGCACCTATCCAATGACAGCACATTTGAAATGCTGCAGTCAATAAAAGGCTCTTGCTGGGAAAAAGTGTTTTTAATGCACCTGAGCAAAGACTGTAATAACATTCAGAAAGTGCAGGAACAATTTTCAGAATTAAATGGACATGGATCAAAATTCTCCACCTTTGTTATCGATCCATGCTCGGCACAAACAATACCACTATGAAAAAACTACTTCGACAAACTAAAGTTATCGCAACAATTGGCCCCGCAACAGAAAGCGAAGAGATGTTGGAAGCAATTATCAAAGAAGGGGTTGATGTTTGCCGTATTAATATGGCTCATGCCGACCACAATTGGGTAAGAGAAATCT
>Ga0209632_10005098_pt1 | contig 11468 bp, 9 predicted proteins | sample COG_10_FD_184754 | JGI IMG/M metagenome (GOLD analysis project Ga0209632, IMG submission 184754) | Pelagic Microbial community sample from North Sea - COGITO 998_met_10 (SPAdes) (version 2) | ecosystem: Environmental > Aquatic > Marine > Neritic zone/Coastal water | place: Helgoland, sampling...
TCATGATGTCACAGAGGTTGCCCTAATACCCTCTTAAAAAAACAGGGAATTCACCCTGGTATCGAGCATTCAACTCAATCGCATAACAAGGTGCTGAAAAGTTAACTGATTTAAAGCGAATCTCGAGCTAATATATAGCTCTAAGTCATTGGTTTCTGAATGTAGGGTGAGCCTATATCGAGTCAAAAAGGGTAAATTTCAAGTTAACTTGTCAGTACCATTGTGGAAAATCAAATTTAGGCTCGCACATTTTCTTGACGAAGTAGAAGAATTAAGACCGTGAGACCGAAGAAAAGAAATACGGCTCCAGACAAGTATAGGGCATATTGAAGGCTATAAAGGTCTGCCATATAGCCAAAAATTGGAGATGTTGAAGCAAAGAGAACTCGGATGATAAAGCTTCGTATAGACATGACGGTTGCGCGCATATTCGAAGGTATATGCCTGTTCATGTAGTCGCGTAGTACAGGTGTCGCCACTCCTCGGGTAATGTAAAAAACGAGTAATACCAATATGCCCCATAAGTTATTCATATAGGCAACCGTGAAATAACAGGTTGAAATAAGGACTAACAATAGAATGAGCAATGTTTTGGTGTTTATTCTGCGCTCAATCTCGTGTGCGTAGAAGGACGGTATAGCAACAGCCAAATTTAGTCCCGCACCAATCAATCCAAAATATACCACTTCAATATTAAGTGACATAAAGTAAGGCTGCGCAAACCAAGCCATAGTTAATGTGGCTGCGCCAAATACTGACGAGTAAAGAATGTAAGCTCTCAGAATTTTACTTTCGATCATGGCATAGTGAATGATTCTCTTAATGTTCTTCCAAGGTTTGCTTCTGCCATCTTTTATTCGATGTACTTTGGGCTCCACAAGCAGAAGTGCAACACCAAAACCGATCAGGGCAATGCCAACTTGGTAATAGAATGGAGTTCTTAAACTAATTTCAGCCAAAAAACCTCCGATCACAAAGGCAAGCGCTTCTGCTAGATTCCCCATTGAGATCGTTCTTCCCTCGAGTTTAATGAAGTCGTCACTTCGATTTAACTCTACTAAAGAATCGTACATCAAGGCTGTATCCGATCCTGAGATGAAACTTTGACCAACACCTAAACAAAGTGCTGCCAAGAGAAAACCATCAAAACCAAACGAAAGGGAATAAGTTAGAATCCCTAAAAATCCAAAGAATGTCCCTATGACCATAGAGTTTTTTCGCCCCAACACATCGGCTACATAGCCAGAGGGAATTTCTATAAGTGCTATGGTTACCGAATAGATTGCTTGGATTACAAACAGGTCGGTGATGGTGAGGCCATTCTCTTCATAAAATAGCCAGATAATAGGCATGAAAAGCGCCATCCATTTGGATGCCTTGATGACATAAAGTTTCCAAATGTTTGAACTGACGCTCATGAGAATGTCTTGCTAGTTAGTGTGGTGCAGTCTTGAGAATAGATTTGTTCGGTCCCCAAGCACAGGATTGTAGAATATAAGAGAGGTTTTCAATCTCGGAGTCTAATCTATTGAGATTACCGTCTTAGGTTCACATAGAAGGGCTGATTCTAATGAAAAAGACCGATAGGAAAAAGCCCCTATCGGTCTTTGTTTTTGCAATGTGTTTTAGGGAGTATAAAGACTCAGTCAACACCCACAACTGAGCGTAGCTCTTTCTCTTTGCGCTCTTCAGTTAGCCTATCAAAGCCCTCATCGTCTAAATGAGTTACCGCAATCCATGCATGGTTCATTTCGTCGGCTGTTCGGCTGCCCCATACTACGAACTGGTCTGGGTCGGTTACGTTCGGATTAGCTGATGTATTGTCATACCACTGCTTTAGGACAAGAACGGCTCCGGTGGGAAGCAAAGGGGCCACGTCTGGATTGTAGATATGGCTATGGTGCCATGTGGCACTCCACTTAGATACTTGACTGATAGCTTCGGTGCGGCCAGTTTCTGGATAAAATACCTCCAGCGAAGCTGCATTCATGCGCAGGTGGCCATGAGGTTGAAAGCTGTCTATGCGAACTGGGTGGTCGAAGGACTGGAAGCCTTCTACCATTGCGTAACCGTTAGCGGGGATAAGAAGGCCATCTTCTGTGCCGATTTGATATTGCTTCAGGTCCTGTTTGTATTGAGCCTTCTCTTCATAGTCTTCTGGATGTAACCAAAGAGCCACTTCGACAATATTGTCTTTAATCATAGTGCCTGGCGCGTTAGCTCCAAGACCACCTGGAAACATATGTATGCTCCAGCGAATCCGTGACCCAGCGGGAATTGTGCGGCATACACCATCAGGAACGATTTCACCCCATTTGCCCATGGCGTATTCAGTCAATTGGCCATAAGTCGCAAATTCACCCTCTTCAGTAGGTGCGTAAACATCAGCATTAGCATGATGCACTACGGCTTGGGCATCGCCCCGAGGCTTCACTTGCACAGCCTTGATGCAGCGATCTGCATTTAGCCCCAGATCGACGAAGTGTTTGCTCCACAGATCATTTCCGTCAGCTGGTATATCTATGGGCAGAGACTCGACAATTTTGTCGGGAGCGCCAAATTCTCCGGTGAAGTTCCAACCATTTGGATCCGGCAAGGCAGGCATATTAACTACGAGATCGGGATCACCCAGCGGTGAGCCCTGATTGACCCAAGCGACGATAGTGTCAATGTCGTCTTGTTCTAGGCGCCAGTCACCTTCGAGATCTTGAATGCCAATACCGTGATCGTAGGCATACGGAGGCATAGTTCTGTCGGCTACTTTCAGTTGGATGAGCGGTGCCCAAGGCCGCACCTGATCATAGTTGGTCAGTTGCATTGGGCCGATTCCACCTTCACGGTGACAAATCACACAATTTTCATTAAGAATTTGTCCAACCTCACCATTATAGGTGACCGTGTGATCGGCATCAGATTGAGCCAGCGCATGGCTTTGCAGCCCCATCACTATGACTGCGGCTAATCCAAAACAGCCCTTTGGAATATTCATTTTTTTTGCTCCTAGAAAAGCAATTATTCAAACGTATAAATTACCGATTGTAGTGGTCAAATACAAGCATTTTCTGCGGGTATTCGAGGTGTGTGAAAAGGGGTATCTGGATAATAGCTTATTGATATTGTTGGATATATCTAAAAATTTAGATGAGTAAAGTTTCTAGTGCTACGAAACAATCTCACTGCTTCCCGGAAGTAGGGGAGAGGGAAAAATTCTTCCCAAATGCTGCAGTGAACAACCGCCTGTTTTGAAAGTTAACCCCAGCGAGCCCTAATTGGCGTAGTCAAGGCGTGACAGTGATTCGCTGGAAAACGTTTGTCCAACAGCATTGGTTGGTATTGGAACTATCAGAGGCGCCAAAATTGTCCACCTTTGCATGAATGATGTAATTGCCAGGTTCAGAAAAGTTGGCATAGACTCGGGCCAGCCCGTCTGGGCCAGGTACAGAAACTATATTAGGACCATCTTGCTTAGCGGAAACTCTGCAGCCTTGGCACAGAGGGTCTGCCCCTCTCTCGGATTTAACGACGACGACTGTATCCGGATGGCGCGAAAATATCACCGTACCGGGACCTTGGTGCTTATTGAATGTAACACCTATAGGCAATGTCTCAGCGTAGCGAGGGTCGCTAGAATCGCGCACAGAACTATCTTTCGTTCTTACGGTCAACATGACTTCGGATTCGACGCTCACGGAACCGGGGTAGTCGCGTATAGAAGCGAGCAGCCCTGGAGAAATATCTCTACTTTCTCCAAAACCGGCGAGTGGCTGCAGTGAGCCCTCCGGTCGTGGCAGTATGAAGTCTAACTCGTAACCCGCCCGGTCAGCTCGACCAGGCACCCTAAGAGCATCCTGATCACCGGTTTTAAGCTTCCACCAAATCTCCGTTTCTATTTTGTCCACTGGAATAGTGACAGAAAAAACGCCGGTATGTCGGCCGGGAGAGAAATGCGTAGGTTGCATAGAGCCAAATTCAGCGGGATCTAAAAAGTTGGCGTCTCCCAATGGGATTTCAACAGCTGTCTCATTTCTATTCAGGTAACCGAATGAAAAGCTTTTTGTCCCATCTGGGTTTGCGACCCAGCCTTCCATTATAGGAACGATTGACAGGCCTTCAGGGGGTGCCAGACTAAGGAAGCGAGGTTGTTGTGCTTGCCCTGAAACACTGATTAACATAAGAAGTGCAAGACCGACCCTGCTGAGAATTTTGCGTGATTGCTGCATTGTTGTGCTCTCCAAATTGCAGTTGCGATGGGCCTTTATCACTGTTATTAAGATTGTTTGATAATGGAATTTTGCAATTTTATTATATTATTCAATTGTATAAAATAACGCTTATGCTTGAGAATTACAAGGCTTTTATACCCGGTAATGGTAAGGAAAGTAAGGAACACGGGAGATCAAGATGCACTTACATAATACCCGGGATGTCTTCATTTCTGTATATCTGGCAGACAGTGAATTTACCCTATGCAGGGATGATCCTGAACTTCGTTTAGAGAAGCGACAGTCTGGATAAGCGTGCATTGCTATAGTGTTTGGCAACCGCACTTTCGGCAATATCTGGGTCGTGTGATTCGAGGGCTTTGATAATAGATGCATGTTCATTGTAAGCATCATTGATACGCTCTGGGTTATTAAATGGCCGCCCTTGAAGTAGTCCAATTTTAACGCGTAAGCGTCCTAATGTTTGTGACAAATAATTATTATTACAGGCGTCGTACAACACCGTATGAAATTGGTTGTCAATTTGAGAGAGTTTTTCGGGTTTATCTCTAGCCTTGTCAAACAGCGCCAAATTAGCTTTGAGCATTTCGATTTCTAAGTCTGAAATATGCACAGCGGCGGCGCGGGCAGCAACAATTTCGAGTTCATCTCTGACATGGTAAAAACCTTCTACCCCTTCCTCTGACAATTGAGTGACGCACACTGTGCCACCTGGCAATAGTTCGAGTAATCCTTCAGTCAATAACTGGCGTATCGATTCACGAATCGGTGTGCGGCTCATACCCAGCTTTTGGGCAAGAGCAGCAAAATCGATTTCCTGCCCGGGCTTGATTTTTCGAGTCTGGATCGCATCACGGAGATAGGCTAGCGCTTGATCCGTCAGTGGCATATTTTTTTGCGTCGTTGTAGGCGCTGGCTGTTTAGACTTTGTCATTTTGTAGAAAGTGTCGAGAAGTTTTTTATTGTAGTGAACATAAACCGACGACACCGAGGTGTTAGGCTTAATACGTAGATCAGATAAGGAACAAATGGAACGCAATTCGCAAATTCATAGGGTGCCTTGCTGCGTAATACGCCCCGTAAAGCTCGTGCTAATCGTGTAATAGCAGTACCTTATACAATTGAATATTATAGTCAAGACAAGATTGCACTAAAACCGTTCGCGTGAGCAAACTCGTGAATTTTCTTCACAATGTATAACTATGCGCGGATGGCCTCTATCTACTGGGCGAGGAGTGAGAGTCTGGATTTGCGTGCACTGCGATAGTGTTTGGCAACAGCTCTTTGAGCTTTTTCTGGTACACGTGATTCGAGGGCTCTAATAATAGAGGCGTGTTCCTTGTAAGCGGCAATGATGCGCTCTGGATTACTAAATGGCCTTCCCTGAAGTAGTCCAATTCTAATGCGTAAGCGTCGCAAAGTTTGTGACAAATAACTATTGTTACAAGCATCGTACAGTATCGTATGAAACTGGTTGTCAATTAGAGAGAGCTTCTCCGGATCTGCTTTTGCCTTGTCAAACAGCGCCAGATTAGCTTTGAGCATTTCTATTTCTAAGTCAGAAATATGTACTGCGGCGGCGCGGGCAGCAACAATTTCGAGTTCATCACGAACATGATAAAAACCTTCAGTCTCTCGAGCTGACAATTCCGTGACACAGACAGTGCCGCCTGGTAACAATTCAAGTAGACCTTCAGTCAATAGCTGGCGTATCGATTCACGAATCGGTGTGCGGCTCATGCCCAGCTTCTCGGCAAGTGCAGTAAAATCAATTTCCTCGCCAGGATTGATTTTCTGCGTCTGAATTGCATTACGCAGATAAGCCATCGCTTGATCTGTTAGTGGCGTGTTTTGCTGGGCGGTTGTAGGTTCGGATAGTTTAGATTTTGTCATTTGGTAGAGAGTGTAAAGAATCTCTGATTGCAAGGGAAGTCCTCGATTCGTATTGAGAATCGAGTGTATATCAGGCAAAGAGACGTACGTTTCCCATCTGGTGAGAAGAGCAGGGGATGAAATCACGAGTAGGAGTTTATTGACGTCGGGGGGATGGCGGGAAGTAGCTAATTCTAAAGTAAAAAAAAGCCCAACGACCGTAGGTGTTGGGCTAAATACTTACTTAAGAGGAGAGATAAATGAATACGCATTCCACAGTAGCGTATGACATTTACCCTAAACCATACACGCTAAAAACCTTGAATTAACCGTGTATGGACGTTACTTTATACAAATGAATAAAAAGAGTCAAGGCTAAATCGCATTAGCATTAAGCGAATTGGATAGGGTCCTCATGCGTTTAGTTGTCAAAATATATAACTAGCTTTCGGGGGCGGTTATCGTCACTTATCCCTACTCACTCAAGTGCTTGGTAGACCATGGTGTTGAATTTCGCCCGAATGTCAGACTGGCTAGGACGGACCTGGGACATGAATACTGCTATCAGGTCCTCGCTTGGATCAATCCAGTAGGAAGTCAGGAAGGCGCCACTCCATGAATAGCTGCCAATCGAACCCAGCTCCCCAGCCTTCGCGGGATCAACAATGATTTCGAAGCCCAAACCGAAATCTGGGACTTGGTCGCCGTCAGAATCGATTCGAGGGCTTTGCATGAGCTCGACCGACTTACGGCCCAATATTCTAGAGCCATCCAGTTCTCCATTGTTCAGCAGCATTTGTATAAAACGAGCGTAGTCATAGGCCGTAGAGGATACGCCTGCGCCACCCGAGAAATAACTCTGCCCATTTCCGGCTGGGTAACGTGGGTTGTCGAGAATGATGTTGGATTCATGTCCTTGCGAGACGGTCAGTTGGTCTTCATCAACCTCGGAATAGAGAGTGGCGAGGCGGTTGAACTTGGATTCAGGTAGATAGAAATAGCTGTCGTGCATGTTCAGTGGGGTAAAAATTTCCTCGCTGAAAAATAGCTCCAGTGATTTTCCGCTGACCACTTCTATGAGGTATCCGAGCAGGTCGAGGCCGAGGCCATAAACGTAGTCTGAACCGGGTTCGAAAAGCAGAGGCTGCTGGGCCAAAAGTTCCATTTGAGCGGCGAGGGTAATGTCCTTGCTGGTCAGTCCATCGATTACACCTGCATCAACGTAAGTCTTCTGCAGGTTGTTGGAAGCAAACGGATAGCTAATTCCAGATGAGTGCGTGAACAAATCAATGATCTTGATCTGTTCTGTTGCGGGGACTGTGGCGGACACATCACCATTAGTATCCACTTCGGAAACCACCGTCATGTCGGCAAACTCTGGAATAAATTTCGAAACTGGGTCGTTCAACTGAAATAGTCCGCGCTCATAGAGAATCATAGCTCCTACTGACGTGATTGCTTTGGTCATAGAAGCAAGGCGGAATATGTTATCTTTTTGCATCGGTGTTTGCGCATCGATATCGGCAAAACCGAAACTTTTGAAATAAGCGAGCTGGCCGTTTCTGGCTACTAGTGCAACCGCGCCAGGGATCTTACCTTTGGCAATTTCGGCGTTGATTACCGAATCGATTCGACCCAGGCGTTCCTGCGAGAAGCCAGCGCTATCGAGCGGATCAGATTCTGTAAATTGCGCCCATGCGGTATTGCTTGCAAGGATTAACAGGACAGTGACTAAAGCTGCTTTTCTCATTTTTTCTCCATGAAGTGATTCTTCAGGCTTGGGCATCTTTTAAAATTTAAGTCGGAGAATAATGAGCCATACACTTTCTGCTAAGCAGGCAAAAGAGGGCAATATTCTAGGACTAGCTCGCTCTTCAATCTAGATGAAGTGTTACGGAATTAGGCGCGGAACGAAACGGGTCATCCCTTTAAATACACCTACATCCCCGGCATAAATATTGCCGTCTTTGTCGGCAGTAACACCTTCACCCATAGCGCCTACTCCACCCATACCGGACGGGCGAATTGTGGAGACGTGTTCGGGTATGAAATACAGCACTTCGCCGTTGCGGGCATTGCCAACACGAAGCCCCTTTCTCCAACCGCCCGGGTTGTAGTTTTCATCAGATTCAGAATCAATGGCGTACAGTAAGTCATTACTAGGGTCTATGTGGATGCCTGAAATTCGACTAAACTGGTACCAGGTGTCTAACCACTGTCCGTCTTGGGTAAAGATTTGAATACGATTGTTTCCGCGATCTGCAACAAATAAGCGGCCCTGGGAATCCATAGCAAGACCGTGTGGTGATCGAAACTGTCCATCATCCCAACCATATTCCCCGAAGTGACCTATATAAGTGCCGTCGGGCTCCCACATGGTTATCCGGCTTTTTGTATCAGGGCCAGGTTCATTCTGAAACTGAGCGGTGTGGGTTTCAGCGATATAGATACGCCCATTAGGAGCGATCAACACATCGTTTGGATCAGTAAGATGAGTAGGTGGATCGCCTATCTCGCCGGGCGTACCGATAGTCATCAGCAGTTCACCGTCAGCACTAAATTTTAATATTGCACTGCCTAGATTCGCCGCAGCAGGGTTTTCGTTAATTTCTTCGATTCTCGCAACGCGGGAATCAGCAATCCAGACATTGCCTTCGTGATCCACATCTATGCCATGTGGCCAAAGAATTTGGCCGGCACCGAATTGCTTAACCACACGTCCATTCGGGTCGAGTTTAACAATAGGGTTAATATTCGGCGTCGTGGCACATTGGTTATCACCGCAACGGTCTCCTGCCCACACGTGAACGCCGTCGATATCGATATCTACAGCGCTGACAGAACCCCAACGACGCCCATCTGGCAAAGAACCAAAATTGCGCTGGGTGACATAGGGGTTAGGTAAATTATTAATCGCTCGCTGACCCGCATGTGCGACTGGCTGCCCAGTCTCAGCCATTGAACCGTCCGTCTGTGCCATGGGGTTCGATTGAGCGATTAGTCCAGCAGACGACAACGAAAATAGTAGTCCCACCAATCCAGTTTTTATAAGGGCCTCTAAACAGTCGATATTATTACGCATCTGTCTCTCCTGATTTCTATGATTATGAACAAACACGACCAGCGCTAATTCTAGTCGGCTTTTCTGTTGTGACTACTGCAGGCGGCTATTGTTGTCGGTCATATTTTCATCAATATTCCATGTTAGGGGACACAATGATGATTCGCCAGTACGCCTTCCAAGACTATGGGTCCAAACTGCAGTATAAATAGTCTTGTACATTTCCGCGAGTTAATTATACAATTGAATAAAAATCTATGTCCATCTCAAATGCCGACGAAACTCGGGTAGTTCTATCAAAGTGTTTATTGATTAAGAGACAAAGCCATGAAAACCAATATGAGTCGAATTCCGCATTACATGCTCTGCATATTTACTCTCGTTACGGGTAGCGCCGCGTGTGCTCAAACGGGCTACGAGGTTCCTCGAACCAGCGATGGACAGCCCGATATCCAAGGCGTGTGGGCAAATAACACTGTTACTCCTGTGCAGCGACCGGATTTATTCGAAGGCAGGGAGTTTCTCACCGCAGAAGAAATGCAAATTATTTCGCAGCGGGCAGGCGAAATTACGGCAGAGACCGATGACGCTCTATTTGGCGAATCTGTGATTACATCAGCCTTGTCAGGAGATACTGGATCCAATGATCCTACTACGGGTAACTACGACCAGTTCTGGTTGGCGGAGCGGAGTATACATAATCGCACGTCCCAGATTATTGACCCACCAAATGGCAAATATCCTGCACTTACCGAGGAGGGCAAAGCGAGACGTGAGCGGATGGCCCAGTTGAGAAATAATTCCGCTGCCGCCGGCGAGCGATTTGAAACCCTCGACTCTTATGCGACGCTGAGCCAAGATGACCGTTGCATCACTAACGGCGCACCCTATCTGGATTCTGGATATAACAGCTACTGGCAAATCGTGCAGTCCAAGGATTACGTCGTAATCGTACAGGAAATGATGCATGACGCCCGCATCATTCCCCTCACCGACATGCCCCATGCGCCGGAGGCTATCGAGCTTTTGCATGGCGATTCGCGTGGCTACTGGGACGGCGACACGCTGGTGGTGGAAACGCGCAACTTTTCTGATAGGAGTGAACTTAGCCACAACCGTGCGGAGTTAAATGTTGAACGCATTACTCGAATCGGCGTTGGACAGTTGCGTTATCAACTCACTTCGAACGATCCGGGTACTTACTCTGCCCCTTACACTAGGGAAATTGTCTTCGACTATTCAGACGGAGATATATACGAGTTTGCCTGTCATGAGGGTAATTATGCGCTGCCTAATATGTTACAAGGTGCGCGCGAAGAGGAACGCCGAGCTGCCGCCGGCGAAAATTAATCTACACAGTGACCTGATTAAGCTAACTAGCAGAGGGAGGAAAACATGTTTGCGACACAGCCATTTCTTGCCGCTCTAGTCATCTCTCTCTTTCTGGCCGGATGTGCAACTTCTGCTGATATCCGCACCGAAAAAAGCTTTGACAACTCCAATTCTGGAGTTACCAATCCCGTGGTAGCCAACCCTCTTGTTGGCATCCATAGGCATGATGAGACTCTAGTGCTGCAAGTCGAAGGCGCAGCATCTGGCGAGTCTTTGGACCGTCTCTCAACTCCCCAGTTGACGCCCGCTTGGCAACTAGGTGAGCCTGATTTAATCGTGACGTTGCGGGCGCCGTATTCGCTCCCGCTGCAGGACTCCGACGTATTCCGCAATTTCGTTATTCCGAATGTAACTGCTTCGGATCGTTATGTGCGAGCGCTCGAGTTTAGGTCAGGCAATCACAAAGTCGTTCATCATGCCGAGTTTCGACTCGACGAGTCTGACGCCTCGTGGCAACGCGATACCGAGGAACCCGAAGTTGGTTTCGGCGGCATGGATAACCCAACAGCACGCTACCCCGACGGTCATTTCGTTAATTGGGTCCCCGGCAAGCGAATTTCCGAGCTGACTGAAGGGCATGCCTGGCGACTCCCGGCCAAGGCTGATCTAGTAGTTCAGCTGCACATGATGCCGTCGGGTTTCGAGGAGGTCATCGATCCTCAGATCGGACTCTACTTTACCGACGAGCCCCCCAAGCAGAATCCGCAAATGATTTGGCTAGGCTCGCGCTGGCTACCTATTGCTGCAGGTGACACCGACTTTATGATTCGCGACAGCTACGAGCTGCCCCATGATGTCGATGTTCTGAGCGTTCTGCCGCACTGCCACTTCATCTGCAAGGGCATCAAGGCGTGGGCCATGCTTCCGGACGGTAGTCAGCAGTGGCTCGCGCGGGTTGAGGATTGGGATTTTGACAGGCA
>Ga0209632_10005099_pt1 | contig 11467 bp, 6 predicted proteins | sample COG_10_FD_184754 | JGI IMG/M metagenome (GOLD analysis project Ga0209632, IMG submission 184754) | Pelagic Microbial community sample from North Sea - COGITO 998_met_10 (SPAdes) (version 2) | ecosystem: Environmental > Aquatic > Marine > Neritic zone/Coastal water | place: Helgoland, sampling...
TAGTGATATTTTTTTCCACTGTTGCATCCCCGGTTATCCATTTATCAAACCAGTCCTTTTCGGCTGTGGGAAATTCAACGTCAGCTAGATCTTCAAATCTTATGGTGTGTTGCTCACCTCTACTACTGAGTGGGTCCACCTTTTGACCGCTTGGTTCGATGACCACTCGCTTTGCTCCGCTTTGCTCCATCCATGCCCTTAGGGTTTTGGATGTTGGTAAAGGACCAAGGACGAGAAATAGATCTGGGGCTGAGGAACCCGAGAATTCCGGACAACGCAATAAATTTTCGTAGCGTAAGATACGGGCGGGATGTTCGTTTTCCCTTAGAGGGCTCAAGGAATCGCAAAGAATTGGAAGAGTGGTCAAACCTTGAAGTGCATTCAGCGGGCAATTCATTCCTGCTATGATAATTGGACGAACACTGTTTCGAATTGAGGCTGAAATATTGCCTACAAAGTTTTTGGGATGATCAGCCGTTCGGGGTGAAGCCTCTGTTTTGACCAAAGGTGCAATTTTACTTGGAACTTCCTTGGTGGGCCAAAGAGGTTCGCAAAAAGGAAAGTTAAGATGCACCGGTCCGGGTGATTGACCGGTGGCCTCGGAGTATGCCTTAGCTAAGATTGCTTGGAGATTTTTAATGTCATCTTGCTCGGATCTAGGAACAGGGAGGGAATGAAAGAAACGAACGAAAGACCCAAAAAGGTTGATTTGATTAATGGTCTGACCAGCCCCACATTCCTGGAGTTCAGGCGGTCGGTCTGCTGAGAGCAGTAGCAAGGGAATCCCGGAATAACTGGCCTCGGTTACGGCTGGATACCAGTTGGCTGGAGCCGATCCAGATGTGCAGACCAAAGCTACTGGCACCTGAGTTCTTCGGGCATGGCCAAGTGCAAGAAAGGCAGCGGTTCGTTCGTCAAGTACAGGAAGGCAGGAAAGCCTGGCTTCTCTTTCACAACTTACCACAAGGGGAGTGGACCTGGATCCGGGAGAAAAAAATACTTGTTCCACGCCCAAGTCAGCCAGCCCTTGGGCTGTTGCTCGTCCCCAAAGAAAGTTGGCCCGGGCAGTTTGCTCGGATGTATCGATCATCTATACCGGAAGGTTAGGGCTTCCAGTGATGACTTCAAGCATGGCTTGTAATTTCCAATCTGTTTCATTCTTTTCCTGCTCCGGAATTGATCCTTCAACAATTCCCGCTCCAGCATAAAGGGTGAGAGAATCTTGGAGTATGCGTCCACACCGAATGGGCACAATGAATTCAGACCTACCACGAGCATCCATCCAGCCTGCAACTCCGGAATACCATCCCCGGGGGCTTCCTTCAATCTCAGCCAACTTGGCAAGAGCGGATGGACGGGGCGAGCCCCCCATAGCAGGAGTAGGGTGTAGGGCTTCAAGAACTTCAAAAGGATGGAGTCCATCGGGAATGATGCCTTCTACTGGTGTGCGGACATGTTGGAGGTTCGTCAGTCGTAAGAGGCGGGGGAGTCCTTGTTTTAAATGGGTTGTCCCAACAGAAGAAAGACGGCGACGGATGCTGTCTATGACAAGTTGGTGTTCAAGGACCTCCTTTTCCCGGGCAAGTAGGGTTTCTCCCCAGTGAGCATCTTTCCCTGCTGATGGACCGCGTGGAGCCGATCCAGCCAAAGCTTCGGTTTTGAGTAAATTTCCTCGAAGGCGGACTAAGGTTTCGGGGCTAGCTCCGACCCAAACTCCTTGATCGGGTGCGGAAAGAGAAAAGGTGTGGCAGTCCGGGAAGCGGTCACGTAAGGCATGGACGATCGAGAAGGGAGAAAGTTTGGAAGTAAGTTCAAAAGTTAATTGTCGAGCGAGAACGATTTTGGAAACCTTGCCGGATTTAATTTCCTTAAGTGCTTGGCTTACACCTTCCAGGTAATTGAAATTTTCTTTGGAAGCTCCAAGACTAGTGCGATTTGCAACTGGTTGCTGGAATTGATCGAATTTTAATCCGACCATTGCATCTAATCGTTGGCTTAATTGTTTTTGTAATAGTTGAGGGTCCGAATGGGGGTGGATTTCTGTGTTTAGGACCACAAAGTGTTTACCTCCTTGATTCACGACCTGCCAGCCAGGTAGAAAGACTTGGAGAGAGGGAAGTCCAGAAGGATTTTGGCCAGCCTCAAAAGAAGCGTTTAAAAAAAGTGTGGGGCCCGTGCCTGCAATAGGTGCATCTCCCGCCCGTTCCACGGTTGATAAAAGTGAATCTGCCCACTTTTTGGCATATTGGAAACGGTTTTCCCCATGAAACTGCTCACAGGCAATATAATCTCCACAGGCGATTGAAAATTCATCTGTTGATTTCTCGAAATAAGCGTGGGGAGAGTTTGGTTGGTTTAGAGATTCGAGAAGAGCTAAGGGGTCGGAAAACGAAGTCTTGTATGAAATCGATGAAAATACAGACCGATTGATGCTGCGTGCTTTGAGAACCAAGCTGTGTAAATAAGGACTTAGATCGTCCGTCTGAGTGCAATGTGCTGGTCCCGTCTGTTGCAGTGCGATCATGAAGGTGGTAGGCTCTCTTCCGTAGATTCTGGAAATACAGGATCGTATCCTCCTGGATGCAAAGGGTTACAACGGAAAATTCTTGAAAGAGAACGAAAAACTGCAAGATGCAAAGGCAGGGAACGAAAGCACTCGAGCGCGTATTCAGAACAAGTCGGATGAAAACGGCAGCACGCGTATGGACCTAGAATAAGCTGTTTAACAGGAGAAAATAAACGATAGGCATGTATCACGATCAAAAAGGGCAGGGTGATAAATCGATTGATGATTGATGATTGGAACAAGGAGCCCATCTTTATTTTTCTATCGATTGTTTGCCGGTCGGACAAATTTCTCATGCCCATAATAATCAGTGTTTAGTTGGTGGAAGTGCGCGTTTTTGGAAGAGACTTAGAGCTAATCTCTGAGGTGATTAAGGTTACGATTTCATCCATCATGAGCGGGCCATCAAAATCAGGATTGCTTCGTGAGCGCAACGATACCTTGCCTTCTTCAGCCTCCCTCTTCCCCAAAATTAACATGTGTGGAATCTTGTCAGTTTCCGCTTTTCGGATTTTTGCACCCAATTTTGCAGACTGGCCATCTATGCTTGCTCTGACTCCCTTTGCTTTAAGTTTTTCAAGACAGGATTCGGCATAAGGGATTAGGTCGTCATTCATTGGAAGAAGACGTACTTGTTCTGGTGCGAGCCAAGTTGGGAAATTTCCACCAAAATGTTCGATTAATACACCGCAAAATCGTTCCATTGATCCAAACGGAGCTCGATGGATCATAACTGGGCGATGATTTTGATTGTCTTTACCCACATAGGAAAGATCGAATCGCTCGGGTAAATTGTAGTCCACCTGAACGGTGCCAAGTTGCCATTCTCGCCCAATGACATCTTTGACTACGAAATCGATCTTGGGTCCGTAAAAAGCTGCCTCTCCGAGCTCTTCCTCATAATCCACACCCAAAGTCTTGACTGCTTGTCGAAGTGCGGTTTCCGCCTTATCCCATGCTTCGGGGGCACCGACATACTTGTCAGATTCGGGATCCCGCAGGCTTACCCGCACCCGGTAGTCATTCATGCCGAGGGTAGAAAATACCAATTTGACCAAGCTTAAACAGCCTTGGATTTCATCCTGTAATTGATCTTCTCGAATAAATAAATGAGCGTCATCCTGAGTGAATCCACGCACACGAGTCATACCGTTTAATTCTCCAGATTGTTCCCAACGGTATACCGTTCCAAATTCTGCAAGGCGTACGGGTAAATCGCGATAGGAATGCTGTTCCGATTTGAAGATACGAATGTGCATCGGACAATTCATCGGCTTGAGCAGGTACCCGTCAATTTCTCCTTTTTCCAACTTATTGGAGAGCTCTGAACAGGTACATCCCTCCTCAGCTAATTCTTCGAGGCATTCTCGATGTATAATTGGAGGATATTGAGAATCCTGATAGTAGGGAAAGTGACCAGATGTTCGGTAGAGGTCAAGTTTTCCAATATGTGGAGTGTAGACTTGGGAGTAGCCTTGAAGATTAAGTTGCTCGGTTATGAAGCCCTCTAATTCCTGACGAATAATCGCACCGTTTGGTTTCCAAAGTACTAATCCTTGCCCGACTTGTTCGTCGATATGAAAAAGTCCAAGGTCTTTACCCACTACCCGGTGATCCCGGAGTTTGGCTTCTTCGATGCGTTGAAGGTACTGGGAAAGTTCATCTTTGCTTGCAAAGGCAGTACCGTAAATTCTTTGAAGTTGTTTTTGAGAAGAGTCTCCACGGTGGTAAGAACCGGCAATGTTTAGCAATTTGAAAGCCTTGATTTTTTTGGTGTAAGAAACATGGCTACCCGCACAAAGATCTAGAAATTCACCGTTGCGGTAAAATGAAATAGTTTCGCCGGCGGGTATGTCATCCAATCGCCCTAACTTATACGTGGGTTGTCCCATTTCTTTAATCATAGAAACCGCTTCCTCGCGGCTCACTTCCAACCGTTCAAAGCGTTGGTTTTCTTTGATTACCTTTTTCATCTCATCCTCGATCTCCAGAAGGATTTCGGGAGTAAACGGGACCTCGGAGTCAAAGTCGTAATAAAAGCCTGAATCAGTGGGCGGTCCGATATCCAACTGGGTATCGGGGTACAACCGAAGTACCGCAGTGGCAAGTACGTGAGCGGCGGAATGGCGGATTTCCTCGACGGGAGACATTTCCTTCATAGCGCAGAATTTATACTTTTTCCTAGGCAGCCCTGCAATGCCAAAGGGCGAACCCCTATAGATCAAGGGAGAGTTTATACTTTAGGCGTCGAATCCGAGATTGGGGCGTAACCATTTTACCGCTTGTTCAAAGGTCCAACCTTTGCGTTCCGCGTAGTCCTCCACTTGGTCTCTTCCTAAGCTTCCAACATTAAAATATTTAGCCTCTGGGTGAGAAAAATAGAGGCCAGATACAGAGCAGCCAGGATACATGGCCCGAGATTCGGTAAGTTCAAGACCGATGTGCTTTTCTACATCTAAGAGATCCCAAATTAAATCCTTTTCCGTGTGATCAGGTTGGCAGGGATAACCAGCGGCCGGACGGATTCCACGGTACTTTTCCGCAATTAATTCCTTGTTAGAAAGGCCTTCGGTTTTCCCAAAACCCCAAAGGTCCCGAACTGTTTTGTGTGCATATTCAGCCGTGGCCTCAGCGAAACGATCTCCAAGTGATTTAATGAGAATAGATGTGTAATCGTCATTATCCTCTTTGTATTTTTCGGCCATTTGATCAACCTCGTCTCCAGCACTTACTGCAAAAGCTCCGAGGTAATCCATGCGCTTCGAATCCTTGGGGGCTACAAAGTCCGAAAGGCAGAATTGTGATTGATTGGGCAAGACTTGTTGTCGACGAACAAACCTGAAAGCTCCTAAGGATTTTTTCTTGGACAAATCCGTGAATAATTCCACATCATCTTTCAATGAATGAGCAGGCCATATTCCCACCATTGCCTGGCAGGTAAATCTTTTATTCCCGATGATATCCTCCAGTAGTTCCTGGGCATGGTCATATAATTTCCGTGCTTCTTCACCGGTATTTTTTTTGTCGAAGATTTGAGGATAAGTACCTTTCAATTCCCAAGCCCAGAAAAACGGAGACCAGTCAAAAAACTCTAAAACCTCCTCTAAGTTAGGAGTTAGGTGGTGAGTGCCTAGATTATCTGCCAAAGGTTCGGAGATTTCCTGTTTTTCCCAGTCAAAAGACAATCCTTTGGAACGAGCTTCATCCAGTTTGAGAAGCGGACGTTCGCCCTGGGCTTCATGCTGTTCGCGCATTCGGGTCTGTTCGGTCTCTAATGCTTCGATGTAAGCCTTTGACTTTTTAGGGTGCAAAACATCGTTGCATACATTCACCACCAGGGATGCGTCGGGAACTTGTATAACCGGTGCTGAATAATGCTGAGTGATCTTGATCGCAGTGTGAGCACGGCTGGTTGTTGCACCACCAATTAGCAAGGGGATTTTTAATCCAAGCCTTTCCATTTCTTTAGCATTGTGGATCATTTCATCGAGTGATGGAGTAATTAGACCACTCAATCCAAGAACATCAGCACCATGTTCAGCAACTGAATCGAGTATCTTGTCGCAGGAAACCATCACTCCTAAATCAATCACATCCCAATTGTTGCAGGCGAGAACCACCCCAACGATATTTTTGCCAATGTCGTGAACATCTCCTTTAACCGTAGCAATAACCATAGTTCCACGCTTTTTGGATTCGGAACCGTCCTTTTCATCTTCCATGAAGGGCTCGAGGTAAGCTACCGCTTTTTTCATGACCCTCGCACTTTTAACAACTTGAGGAAGGAACATCTTTCCATCTCCAAAGAGGTCGCCCACTACTTTCATCCCATCCATTAAAGGGCCTTCGATCACATCTAAAGGGCGCCCCAATTCTTGACGGGCTTCTTCAGCATCCACTTCGGCATAATCGCCAATGCCTTTGACTAAAGAATAAGTTAATCGTTCTGAAACTGGTTTTTCACGCCAGGATAGGTCGGGACCTTCGGATTTTCGGTTTTCATTTAAATCCTTGATGCGCTCTGCATGTTCTAATAATTCCTCTCCTGCTCCGGCTGATTTGTTTAAAACCACCGCTTCGACACGATCGCGCAATTCCGGTTCAATTTCATCGTAGACTGCAAGCATGCCCGCATTGACTATCCCCATATCTAAGCCAGCTTGGCAGCTGTGGTAGAGAAAGCAGGCATGCATGGCTTCGCGAACATGATTGTTTCCACGAAAGGAAAAAGAAACATTACTAATTCCCCCGCTGGTACGGGCATGTGGGCAACGTTTCTTAATTTCTCGCAATGCTTCTATGAAATCGATCCCATAGGTATTGTGTTCATCCATGCCTGTTGCCAATGTGAGAACATTGGGATCAAATATAATATCCCATGCGGGAAACCCAACCCCATTAACTAAGATTTTGTAAGCCCTTTCGCAAATGCGTACCTTTTCATCAAGGGTTGCAGCCTGTCCTTTTTCATCGAAGGCCATAACCACGACCGCAGCACCATAGCGCATGGCCAGACGGGCGTGTTTCTTGAAGGTGTCTTCACCTTCTTTAAGGCTAATTGAGTTGATGATGCACTTTCCTTGGATGACTTTAAGTCCAGCCTCAATTACCGACCATTTCGAACTGTCAATCATGATGGGAACCCGGGAAATATCGGGCTCAGAAACAACGAGATTCAAAAATTTTGTCATGCATTTCTCCCCATCAAGCAAAGCAGCGTCAAAATTTACATCTATAATATTTGCTCCATTCTCCACCTGTTGCTTAGCAACTTTAAGGGCGGAATCATAATCTCCAGCTTCGATTAATTTTCGAAACTTTGGTGAACCGGTAACATTCGTTCGTTCGCCAACCATGATCAGCGATTTAGATTGTCCCTTTATCTGAAAAGGCTCCAAGCCGCTTAGTCGCATTGCGGGCTCAACTTGGGCAAGGTTTCTGGGAGCGGCTTCAGCCATTTTTTCGGCGATTGCATGAATGTGGTCGGGAGTAGTACCACAGCATCCCCCCGCCATATTTAACAACCCTTCATCTGCAAAGGTAAAGAGGGAGCCAGCAGTGTCAGCCGGTTTTTCGTCATAACCAGTTGGGGCCAATGGATTAGGTAGTCCCGCATTGGGGTAACAATGTACAAAACAATCTGCGTTTTGTGAAAGTGCTTGCAGGTAGGGTCGCATTGCGTCGGCGCCCAATGCACAATTTAATCCTACTCCCAAAGGCCTGGCATGAGCGATGGAGTTCCAACATGCTTCTGTGGTTTGACCAGACAGAGTACGCCCAGATGCGTCGGTTATAGTAATAGAAAGAATGACCGGTAGCCTTTTGCCACTTGAATCGAAGAAATGTTCCAAAGCGAAAATGGCTGCTTTTAGGTTGAGAGTGTCAAAGGTAGTTTCAGGCATTAGCACATCGACCCCGCCTTCAACAAGGGCGACGATCTGAGCGTGGTATGCTTCTACAAGTTGATCAAAAGTCACATTGCGAAGGGCTGGATCATTCACATCTGGTGAAAGTGAACCTGTCCGATTGGTTGGTCCGATAGCACCTGCAACAAAACGTGGACGGGAGGGGTCTAAAAGCATCGCTTCATCTGCAGCCTCTCGGGCAAGGCGGGCAGATGCTACATTTAAATCATGCACCACATCTTCTAAGTGGTAGTCTGCCATAGCAATGCTTGTGGCACTAAAAGTATTGGTCTCCACAAGATCGCTCCCCGCCGCGAAATAAGACTGGTGGATGTTTCGAATGACATCGGGACGAGTTAGGCTAAGCAAATCGTTATTACCCTTCAATTCACTTTCGTGTTCCTTAAATAATTCTCCTCGAAAATCGACTTCTTCCAGTTTTTCCTGCTGAATCATGGTACCCATTGCTCCATCGAGAATAAGAATGCGTTTGCTGAGCAAGTCCCTGAGGTCTTGTTCTTGGGGTCGGGTGCTGGAGAAGTCTTTCATAAACGTATCATCATATCATGATGCGTTGATGCGTTTTGCCAACATTATTTCTACTCCAAACAATTTGAATGAATAGAAGGATTGGTTTTGCCAAGTGAGAAAAAATAGTTCATTTTATATTTTTTGATACGGGACGTAGCGTAGTCTGGTTAGCGCGCCTGCTTTGGGAGCAGGAGGCCGAGAGTTCGAATCTCTCCGTCCCGACCATTTTTCCTTTTCTAAACCAACAAGGCTTATGGCACTTTTTTAATGGAAAACGACGCATATGGAATTTCCCGTTGGGGAGATGGATTAATTGGTGTACTAACAAATGGGAATGTTTGCCTGCACGATCCTTTAAGTACAGATGCAAGCCCGGTTGACTTAGCAGAAGTGATCCAAAAACTTGAACGCCGAGGCATTCAAACTCCCGTTCTTCTTCGTGTTTCCAATTTTTTGGAACATCGTATTCGGGCCATTAATGAGGGGTTTAGGAAAGCAATCGAACAAGTGAGTTATCAAGGTGATTACCGTGGGGTATTTCCTATCAAGGTTAATCAGCAGGCTCATGTTGTGGAAAGAGTCTCAGAATATGGAGAAGAGTTTTATTTTGGTTTAGAAGTAGGTTCAAAGGCAGAATTGCTGATTGCACTATCTCAAAACATTCATCCTCAAGGCTTGATTATTTGTAACGGATATAAGGACTCGGAATTTATCCGCCTAGCCCTTTTATCAACCAAGTTGGGAATGCGTACCGTGATTGTCATGGAAAGTGTGCGCGAATTGAGGCTGATTATTGAAGTTTCTAAAAAGCTAGGTATTCCACCAACTTTGGGTGTCCGGGTTAAACTGGCAAATGTCGTAAGTGGCAATTGGGCGGCAACTAGCGGAGACCGTTCGTCCTTTGGACTTTCCATTGCCCAAGTTATGGAAGTCGTAGAAACTCTGCGAAAAGAAGATCTTCTTGATTGTTTGGTTTTGCAACACTCTCACCTAGGGAGTCAGGTTCCTAACATGGTTGAAATTCGCAAGTTCGCACAAGAAGCCAGCCGGCTATTGGAGATTGCTTGGTCCAATTTACGGTTTCTGCTGGAACCATTTTTGGGGCAATTCTCAATAAACAGTCAAAGGATAACTATTCCTTCGTTAGTTGTTCGGTCTGTCCTGGTTTCATAGAGAAGGGTTTTTTCTGGCCGGACATAGCAGAACTTTGAATGAAATTTAAAGCACATCAAGAGTTGCTTGGAAATTTGTCTAAACCTGTGGAATATTAGTCGAGTATGCAAAAAATATTTTCTTGGGGCGGTGGAAAAATAATCGAGATCGAACTCCCTGGATTTGAGGATTGGGTGCCGGAATTGTTCGAACAGTTCGAAAAATCCCGTTCTACGGCAAAAAAATCTCACAAGATTGGTGGAAGGTGGGAAAATTTATACATCGACATTGATGAAGTACCCGCTGCCCGAAACCCTATTCGTATGGGCAGAGATTTCGGGTTGGAAATATTAGAAATTTCAAGTGTGGTTCTTTTCGAACCTTTACGGGGGTGTGATCATGCTTATCCCCCTTTCTGGTTTAACTTGGCAGAACCTGGAGAATCCACAGGTTTGCATGACCATGCCCTCAATTCTAAGTTGTGTGGAGTATTTTATCTCGCTGCTGAAAATGATTCAGGGAATTTATTTTTTCATAAGGAAGGAGAAGTTGATTTGGAAATCATGCCAAAGGTTGGAAAACTCGTTCTTTTCGAACCCTGGATGCGTCATGGGGTCCGCGAAAATCGTTCGAACATTACTCGCCTTTCGATGGCCTTCAACTTATTTCCCTTTCCTTTACCTATTGAGAATTTGTAATTTTTACATCAATTTATATTAAAGTTACCAATTGTATCCTTTTTTTTCTCGAATTTCGTTGTACACATTACTTTACAACCTCATAAAATGAGTCGTTTTTTACACAAGTTTCACTTCACCTATAGCAATTAATGACACAAGCAACCGATTCTTTTGAAGAAATCGAATCCGCAGTCGTGCGTTTCGCCGGAGATTCCGGCGATGGAATGCAGACTATCGGGGAACGCTTTACCGACTCGAGCGCCTTTGCTGGCAATGACATTGCCACACTGCCTGACTTCCCTGCGGAAATTCGAGCTCCTGCAGGCACCATTGCAGGTGTATCTGGCTATCAATTACAATTTGGTAGTCATTCTATACTCACACCTGGTGATGAGCCTGATGCGTTGGTGGCCATGAACCCAGCTGCACTCAAGTCAAATATAAGCGATTTGCCCGAGGGGGGAATGTTAGTGGTAAATGTGGACTCATTCAAAAAAATGAACCTCAAAAAGGCAGGTTATGAGTCCAACCCATTAGAGGACGAAGAGTTTCGCAAAAAGTACCAGTTAATAGAATTGGACCTGACCACTTTGACAAAGGAGGCTCTTTCCGAAAGTCCCTTAAAACCATCAGATAAAGCTCGCTGTAAAAATTTCTTTGCCCTTGGTTTTATGTGCTATGTCTACGGACGGCCACTTGATCCAACATTGAAGTTTTTTGATCAAAAGTGGGGAAAACGGCTACCCGAAGTTGCAGATGCTAATTCAACAGCCCTAAAGGCTGGACACAACTTGGGTGATACTATGGAAACCGCTCGGAATCGCTACCAGTTGGCGAAGGCAGTAGTAAACCCTGGTGTTTATCGAAAAATTTCTGGAAATGAAGCTTTGGTTTATGGGCTAGTTGCGGGTGCTCAGAGCGCCAATCGTGAACTGCTCTATTCTGGATATCCCATTACCCCAGCATCCCCAGTTTTGGAAGGCCTATCTGCTCTAAAAAAATTCGGCATTAAGACCGTACAGGCTGAGGATGAGATTGCTGCTATGGGTGTAGCGATTGGTGCAAGTTTTGCTGGAGATTTGTCCGTTGTGGCAACTAGCGGTCCAGGAATGTGTTTGAAAAGTGAATTCATT
>Ga0209632_10005104_pt1 | contig 11462 bp, 5 predicted proteins | sample COG_10_FD_184754 | JGI IMG/M metagenome (GOLD analysis project Ga0209632, IMG submission 184754) | Pelagic Microbial community sample from North Sea - COGITO 998_met_10 (SPAdes) (version 2) | ecosystem: Environmental > Aquatic > Marine > Neritic zone/Coastal water | place: Helgoland, sampling...
TATTGGCCAGACGTCCAGCGATAAAGTCATCCCCACCAGTGGTGGTTTGCATGGCCTCAGTAAAGCTTAAATTGGCTGCAGAACTACTCGCTGCGGCGACAAAAAATGCTTGACCAGGCGCAATGTATGTGGCTGTTGTAGTATTGTTGTAAATGCTGTATCCAGACCCATCAGCATCATATCCGTAAATAGCTGAGTAATTGCTATCAATAACTCCAGAGTTTACACTCAAGAAATTATTCGAGTTATGTGCATTAGTATTGGCATTTAGGTAAGAGGGGTAGGGGTTGGCTACTAAATTCCAACGGCGTCCGCCATTACCTGCGTTATTAATGATGGATTGTGTTTGATCAGTAGTAGCAACAGTCCCAGTAAAGGCCATAGTCGCACCACTAGAGGTTGCCATTTGATAACCACGACCAATATCAAAGTTACCAGCATCACCCACTGTAGAGGAGGTGTAGTTGGTCCAGCTATCATCACTATTATCATAGACTCCAACGGCATAGATAGATCCGCTAGTGGCTAGTGGAGTACTATTGGTCGTTACAAACGAACTAATCGATAAACCTTCGGTTGGTGCTCCAATTAAATCCCACTCAGCAGAACCAGCCGTATTAACATAACGATTATATACGATGTCTCCAGACGAAGAACCTTGAACAATAATAGAAGCAAACTCATCCGCATCAGAATTTAAAGTAACAGTACCGTTGTTTATGAAATTACCTGAAAGCGTAAGATCTGAGTTTTTAGCAATAGTTAAACTACCACCACTGTCAACAGTAATAGTATTGGCTGCAGCTGTGGTGGAATTTCCAACTTCAATTGTTTGTCCAGATGATATTGTAACGTTTTCACTAGATGTAGGTACGCTTCCAGAAGCCCAATTTGAAGCCGTATCCCACTGGCCATCTCCACTTGAGTTTGTGAATGTTTCTATAGCACTTGCAAAGGCTGTAGAGGTTGTCCACTCTGTACCTGCCATATTAGTTAACAGACCATCATAGCTAGCACCTGTAGCAGAAGCAAAGTTACTTGCCAAAGTATTGGTGTCAGGTTCGTTAAATTTGTAATAGCCAACCAAATTGCTTTCGTTGCCGTTTAATTCACTGGTCATATTAGCTGAGATTTCTGAAGTAGTACGAACATCATTCCAAATACGTAACTCGTCGATTTGGCCATCTAAATAATCACCCAGAGAACCAATACAACCATTATCACTATCACTAGCAATTAATAAATCACAACTACCAAAGGATAGTGAACCACTGGTTACAGATGTGGAGCTGCCGATGGAAACACCATCACGATATAAGTTGGCATTTACACCACTTCTCGTTAATGTTATATGATGCCAATCCGTGTCTGTAGTTGAACTTTCTACAATTTCTTCACTACCACCAATCCATACAGCCAACTTACCATTAGTGTTTTTAATTATAATAAGTTCATTATCACCTCCAACACTAAAAATACTTTCTTTCCTTGAAACAGTATTAAATTTAACCCAAGCTGAATATGTGAAATCTCCCGTTGGTAAATTTATATTAGCAGCAACGTAATCATTTGTGCCATCAAATGCTAGCGCATTGTTAGTGCTCGGATTGTTCAACGCTTTAAAAGTTGTAGAGGTGAATGTAATAGCTGAGTTACCTGCTAAATCTGACACATTAGTATTCAATGTGTAGTCGGTATTATTTGTTAAGGCTTGTAAGCCTGCTGCTGTAACAGTTATGCTGGCAGAGTTTGAAGAAACACTAGCAGTATAATTTACACTATTTATGGTCAGCGTTACCGTTTGTCCGTCTTCAACACCGCTTGTAACAACTGTTACTGTTCCATTAACATCGTCTTCTACTTCAGTTAGGAAGTCACCCCAATTTGCAGTGACTGAAGAAATAGTTGGTGCGGTGGAATCTGGAAAAGCTGTAGAAGTTGTCCACTCTGTGCCTGTCATATTGGTTAACGCACCATCATAACTAGCACCTGTAGCAGAGGCAGAATTACTTGCAACTGTGTTCGTGTCAGCTTCGTTAAATTTGTAATAGCCCACCAAATTGCTTTCGTTACCATTCAGCTCATTACTCTTATTGGTTGAGATTTCAGAAGCAGTTCGTTCATCACTCCAAATGCGGACTTCATCAATAAGACCATCAAAACTTCCTATAGGAGTTGGACCACTATATGCTCCAATATACAACGAAGTTGAATAAGTAGAAATGGAACCGGTTGCGTTAGTAGATGATTCTTCTACACCATCGATATATATTTTAATAGTGCTTCCGTTATAAACACAAGCAATATGATGCCATTGGCCGGCAGTTAGTGTTGTTGAAGTCTGTGTGGCTTGTCTTGTACCACCTAGACTGAGAGCAAAGTAAACTTCTCCACCAGCTCTAACTTCCACATGATACTGATAATATGGTTCTCCACTACCCGAATACCCCTTATCAAGAATAGTCTGACGGGAACCTAATCCATCAGTTTTAACCCAGGCTTCAATAGATATTGCAGATGTTAGATTTAGGTTGTTTCCTAAATTTACATAATCATCTACACCATCAAAATCTAGTGCATTATGTTGTGCTTGAAAGTCAATGGTAAAAAAAAGTGCCATTACTGTAAAAAAAGTAGAAGCGATTTTTTTTGGTTGAAAAAAGAGTGTGATAGTCATATTTGTTGCTGTTTTCTATGGTGATGATATACTACAAAATAGTAGGATTTATTAGAAAAATATTGTGATTGTATAATGATTGTTCAATGAATTTTATCTTTTTTCAATTCATCTAATTTTTCTATATAGCGCCCCATTTTCTTAAGCGCTTTCTCTCTAGTAATTAAATCTTTATTATTTTTCATTTCCTTAGTTTATTACAATTCCTCGACTACAACCGGTAGCCTGTTTTGTTTTAAGTTGAACCCGTTTATTACTCCGTTGGTCCGTTCGTTATTTATTGCTTGCAAATTGGGTAACAATTTCTGAATTTTAATAACTAATAGCAACTATTTTAGAGCTCTACACTTCAATCGCTTAAAATTTTCACGGCTTCGCCGCTGGGAGTTACATGACTCCCTGTTAGTTACATACATATACAGCTGTAAATATAGCTCTATTTTACAAATTTTAAAGTCCCTTGCTCTAATAGAGTAGGGGACTTTGGTTTTTGTCTTTTATAATATGAACTCCGTTCTAAAATTTGAATAATAGATCAACATTCGTTGGTCTTTTAAACTCTTTTTAGAATTAATAAAATTCTTTACCCCCATAACACTAGATACCTTCTGGTTAAGGGATTCTACAATTTCTATTTTTCTTCGATTGTTTTGAGCAACACTCAACCCCGTATCATATATGTTCTTAAGAAGGGTTTTGGATTCTACTCGTTTATTATACAAGATTAAATTTAGAATCATTAATTCGTTTTTTGAAAGTGGGTAGTGCACTCTGTTAAATCGGAAGCCGGTTTCTGAAAGTCGTGGACGTTTTCGGTTTTTGGAATATAGGAACAACACAACTATAAAGAGGATAATAAGGGCGACTCCAGTAAATTGTGTCAAATCAGCAAACAGCGCTTTGGTGTCTACGTACATTGCCCCTTGTTCAATCAAATCAGTAGTTAGGTAATCAGCTAGGCTGAGTCCAATCAGCTGATTGTTTCTATAGTAGTAAAGACTGTCATTGGCTACAAACCCTGTATTAAATCCCAAAGTTGGGTTGAGGCCTTTCACTTGACTTATTTTATTGTTTTTATAGTCGTAAATAAAATTATTGAATTCCTCATTTTTAGCAAGATGACATCCGTTTCCTATATCTAATGTATGTTCTTTTAGACTGGGAGCAAATTTGGCAATCCCCAAGTCTGTCCATTGTTTTTCTTTGAAATTAAAGTGCCAAACGTTATCATTTTTGGTATGATTTTGAGGGGATCTCGAGTCTGACTTATGACCCCCAGAAAAGTAGAAGTTATCATTTAAGTAAGTAGAATTAACATCACTCACGCCAGGCGGGAAGTGCGCTTTATTGTTAATAGGATAGAATTCCCATTCTTTATTGACTTCAGAGAAAAAAGTAAAGAAATTTCGCCTGCTCCAATACCCATAGCCACCAAATTTCACTATAGTATCGTTATGAACAAACACAGTCGATTGTTTGGTCATTTTATGATCAAAAGAGTTGTCAATTCTTTTGAATGTGTCGTTTTGAATTTCCCAAACCATGCCGCCACCTCGGCTCACTATTACCGGTGCGTCATTTTGAAAAACCAACTTAATACTTTTGTGTGGATAGCGTTTATCAAATAAAAAAGAATCTAATAATATATTCTTGTAATTCTTTTTTAAAATATAGTCACCATTCTTTACATAAAAGAACTGGTGATCACTGCCTAATACCGTTTCGTTATCTGAAGTGCCACTTACTGAATTACCTTCCCGATTTTGACTAAATAAGACGTAGTTAAAACTAAAAATCAATAAAATTAATACTCTTATTTTCATGAGACCAATATATAATTAATAATTGTATTAACTTGTACTTTATTAGATTACATTTACAATATTTTAAGATTAGATACTTATGTACACAATACCCTTTATTTTTTGTTTTATTATAGTAATTATGATGATTGGAGTGCTCATGATCAACTCATTCAGACGCTTTATAATAAAGTACCGTATTTTTGGTAAAACTAAAAAAAGAGATTTTCACAAATACCCCATACCAAATTCCTGTGGCGTCGTGTTTTTGTTTTTATTTACCTTAGGTCTTATCATTCTTGAGCCTTTTATTGAAAAAACGGATTTAATAGGTCTTATCGCGGGTGGTTTTATAATTTGTGTTACTGGGTTTTGGGATGATTTAAAAATAATGAGCCCTTATAAAAAATTATTTTACCAGCTAATCGCGGTAGTTTTTATCGTTGTACATAACGGTTTGATAATTCAGAATCTTCATGGATTTTTAGGGATAGAAACTTTGAATCCCATTGTTGGCTTAGTGTTTACTACATTTATTGGCGTTTTTATGATAAACGCGTTTAATTTAATAGACGGAATTGATGGCTTGGCAGCTATAACTGCTATTATTTCTTTTGCAGCCTTTTCGATTGTTTTTTGGTTATTGGACTATAAAGGTTATTTTGGAATTTGTTTTTTAATGATTGGGATTATTGCATCCTATTTGCCTTTTAATTTTAGTAAAAAGCGTAAAGTCTTCATGGGGGATTCTGGCTCTATGTTTATTGGTTATATTTTATTTATAATGTCTATGCTTGTTGTTAATACTAATGCACCAATTATTGACAATTTGTTATTTGATCGTGCAGTTCTTCCAGTTGTACCTCTAGTTATTTTTTGTATCCCAATCATTGACACAGCGAGTATCTATTTGTATCGGCTTTCAATTGGAAAAAGTCCCTTCTCACCTGATAAACTTCATATACATCATTTATTTCTTTTGTTTACCAAGTCTCATTTATTATCAACGTTAATGATGAGCGCCTTTTTAATTTTTGTTATTATTTCATTCTCTTTAATGGTTTCCAGAACAACCACAGTATTTTTTATTAGTTCATATTTTGTTTTGTTCTTTAGTATGGTTTTAGTCACTATCCTTATTAGAATTTATAACAAGGAACAACTCAATAAATTGTAATATTTCCCCATGTTCACTAAATTCGTCAAGTTTCGTGGGGGTTCTGCATTTTTGTCTAACAGCACAGCTGCACAAAATGAGAACAATTGAAACGCAATGTTGTTTAGGAAAGCACTTAATCTCTGTAGGTTTGATTGGACCTCAATTATTGTGGACTAGCAGTTTTATAGCGGTCAATTGGACCCGTGAAACGATAGTAGTTATTTTCTTGTTAGGTGCTTTCCATTTTAGTGTGCCACTTCACTGACCTTGGGGTCAAGATATTCCAATCGCCTTTAGTATTTCGCTATTAATAGGAACAGCATTTTTAGTTAGCTGTTTCACTTAGTTTTTCTGTTGTTTCAATTCAGCTTTCCTCTCTCTTGAAATCGCCGCTATTATTTTCATTAATGAGAATAATAGCGGTTCATTAGAGGGCCTGATTTTTACGGCTTAATTGTGAGTTTAAGGGTACAGCCTAATGTATCTAATTTGATCCAGCATACGGCGTTGGATACTTTATCAACAATCCCTTTAAGGCCTTTAAAGCCATAAGAAGTCAAATCTATTTCAATACCTTTTGCAAGCAAAGAGACTTCGTGATCAATCACTCGAGTGTTTTCTGTAATGGCTCGTAATTGTTTTATCTCTATTTCCCTGACAATGGCTGGTATTCGTTGTTCAAACAAATACTTGACGGTTCCGGGGATTTGAAAGACCTGATCACGGAGCTTTTCTTCGGATTTTACTAACACTATTTTTGGTAAAAGAGGGGTAATGACTTTCTTTTTTCTGTCCTTCCATTGCTTCAAAACTACGTGTGTGGGGCTATATGCTTTTATATCCAAATTTAGCTCGTTTATGTAATCTTGAATGATGATTTCACGCTTTGATTTCACATACAACACATACCACCGCTTTACTGCTTTTCGGTTTTTTTTATTAGCATGTATAGGGGGTTCAAAACTCATTAAAATATTGGTTTATGATTACTGATTTAAATTAAGGCTAAATCAAGTTTTTTTTAAACTATGGAATAAATAATTTATTTATTTATTTATAATCGAGACTTAACATATACTTATATTTTTAGCTCAATGGCTGTGAATTTTGGTGCATCTAAACCCGCTAATCATTTATGGCGAGGCGTGTTTTTCAAATATATGAATTTAGAATCTATTTTTTAAGGACTTTGCTTATGATCCTGTTTGCTTAGTTATCTCATAGATTTTTTTATTTTAAATAGAGTAGGGTGGTGTTAATTAATAGTGTAGATACTTTTTTACAAATGAAAAACGTCTGTTTGAAATAGGGAGCGTTTGACTGACATAATTCATCTCGCAATATTGACCGCCTCCATCCTTAATAATATTTATTAGGTATGCGACATTGATTAAAAAACTATGGTGTATTCTTAAAAAATGATTATTTTTAAATAATCCCTCAAAATGTCCTAAGTTTTTACTAACAGTTACATTATTTTTATTGTTGAAATGCAGAGTTGTGAAACGTCCTCTAGATTCTAAATAAACGATGTCCTCAACTGCTATGACCTTGATAGTGTCTTTCACATTCAAGGCAACAAATTTAGGTCTATATGTAATTATTTCAGATTGTTCTTGATGCTCTAAAGTTAGGTTTTTTTGCATTCATGTAAATTTAATTGGTTAATATTCAAAGATACTGATTCACGCGCTGCTATAAGGCCCATTAGTAGCCCATTTATTATTATTTTAAGAAAGTTGATTTTTTATCTTTTAATTATTTACTTCTATTTGAAGACTTTATATTTTATTTAATTCTGTTTTTTATTGGTTTGATCATTTTTTTTATGAACCTTATTTATAATAAGGGGGTTCTATTAAATCAGTTCTTTTGTAGCCCCACTTTTTACGTCAATTGTTATATAATCAAATATAAACTTATTTAAGACCCATTTATTTCTTTAACGTTTTAATGAAAAATGTGCTCTAAGCATTTCTGGGTTTCCTGTTGTTGAATCTGTATATTCTAAAGTAAACCAGTAATCACTTGAGGGGAGTTGTGCGCCATTGTAGGTACCATCCCATCCTGCTCCAGACGGACGGATTTGTTTGATTAGTTTTCCATACCTATTAAATATAGTAAGCTTCCCGACATACTGGTTGGTAACCCCTACAATATTCCATGTGTCATTATAGCCATCTCCATTGGGAGTGAAAAACTTCGGATATCCTATGATGGTTTTGGTTTTGGTAATTTGATCACAATTTAAAAAATCTATTACATCAATAATATGCGTGCCTAAAGGTAGAGAGTTAAATGTGTTTTCACTTTGCCATGGACCATAATTCACCCTGTATAAGTAATCACCATTACCAATTACATTTACTTCCAGTCTGTTGTTGGTTGCAAATAATTCCGAAAGCAATTTGATATTCATGCTTTCTGGTGGGTATGAACCAACCACTTCTGTACCAGCTGAAATACGACAGCCAGAAACTAAATTTGTAGCTATTACAGTGTAAGCGCCTTCTGCAGTAGGAAATAACGTATTATTAGTTGCATCAACTATGATGAAACTATTAGGATCAGCCTCCACCTCTTCTCTTTTGCCCATGTACCATTGAAAACTATAACCTGTTGTGTTTAACTGAGTATTTATTGGAGTTTGCGGTAAAAAAGGGGTGTTTATGGAGTTAATAATCTCACTGTCTCTGTTTAAACAAATAACATAACGGTCTAAAATATCTATTTCTGGTGCTGGGTTTACAAGGATCGTTAATTTAATAACCACTGCACAATCGTTTAGTAGTGGTTTGACGTGCACATAAATATTCTGTGTATAAATAATGGTATTCTCAAAATTTTCAGGGTGCTTAATGGTGTTGGTATTCCCTAATATGGCATCCATTTCATCTTCATAATAGCTAATCTGAAAATCTACTGAATTTAATCCGTTTAAAATCACCTCCTCTCTTATCCTAAGGTTAAAGTAATCAAAGCCATTAGTGTCCGTTTCACATTCTTTTATCGCTGATGGAGCTGTGTTTAAATTGGCATATAATACGGTTTTTAATTCTAAATCAACCCTGGTCGTACACCCATTTAGTCCCTTTGCTAAAACAATAATTGTTTTGGATTGCACAGAGCTCAAATACGCTATTGGATTTTGTATTGGATTGTTAGCATCTAAGTCCACTTGAGATTCAAAATAGTCCAAAGTTATTGTGGAATCTCCAATCGTAATTTGATCCCTTTTGAGGGTTAAATCATAAACGCTAGAAACGACTTGATCACTGCAAATAATTAATGGGTCTGGCGTCGCTACAATTGGATTGCGTTTTACGATTAGATTAAAACTCATATCGGTTCGTACACATTCGCGAGGATCTAAAACAGTATTGTTGTTTGGATCAAATTGAATCCTTACATGAATTTTTTGTGGGTTCGATTTATTTATAAAGTTCTCTAAATCTGCGGAAATAGGTACATTGTCTATGGCATGCTGCTCACTTTCATGGTAGCTAACAAGTATTGGTGTTGTTTGACCCGCTAGTATTTCAGCTTCTTTAGTGGTGAGGTCAAAAGCCAATTGATCTGTATCCCCACATAATTCATAATCAGCAATGGTATTTTTTATGGGAAGTGAATCGACCGTTAGAGTGATCTGTTTTCCAATACCCAGACACGCATTGGTTTCACCGCTTTCAATTCGAATATAAATACTTTGTGCTATTGGATTCTCATTATTTCGATGGTTACTAGGGTCGGATATTGGATTGGTTTCTGCCAATGCATTTGTTTCTGTAGTGTAATAAGAGACCCGTAAATTAGGGTCTGGGGGAAATTGTAATAGTACCTTCTCGGTAGCATCACTAAAATCAAATGTGGCAATTCCATTAGAGTTATCGTTATCTACCAATAGGTCATCACAAATAAAATAGTCTAAATGAAAGGCGGGATCCAAAAGAGTAGTAGCAACCTTTAAGTTAACTTTGGAGACTTCAAAGCAGCCATGGGCGTTTTCAACTCTAGCATAAACAATACTATTTACGGGGGTTGGGTTGGTATAGGCAACTGGTGTTGGTATTTGATCTTCAATATAGCCTGTTTTGGCCTTGGGGGCGCTTAAATAGTAAGTGAATGTTTCATTTTCGTAATTTGCTGATAGCAATTGGTTGGCTTCTGTTAAATTAAAATCAGTAATCCCATCTGAATCGATATCACATTGATCGAGATATGCCACAGCTAGAATTGGTTTTGGATTTACAGTTATACAAACTTCCTCTGAATACTCACATCCAAATTCATCAAAAACCCGGTAGTTGTAACAGTATTCACCATTTGTTGGAGGTTGAACAGTAATTGTATTATCTGTCATTCCGATTATTGAACTATCTCCGTCCCATGATTCTGAAGTCACCTCTGGTACAAAAGAAAGGTATGTAGATTCTAAGTTGGGGTCGAATTCAATAGCCCATGAAAACACATATCCATTATCAAGCTCTATATTATCTACAATTTTAATACACCATTCGCCATTTAAAGGACTCCCTATAAGCTGGTTAAACGATTCGGCTGGTAAATAAGTGCCTGATGAAATAGATCCACCTGTTGTTAGACCATTAACAAGTAAATCGGTTCCATTCATTGCAAAACAATAATCTAAGCCTGTTCCAGGGAGGTTTGAGGTATCGTCATCTATTGGATTTCCTAAAAATAGTTCACCGCCCCCTGGATAATCATGAAGTGTCGCTTCTTGGCCATTAGGGCTTGTAATTGTAATTTCTAAGTCACCCAAATAGGAGTGCTCAATATTTACACATATATTCAATAACTGATCAATCGTTTCTAGGGTAAGACTAGGTTCATAGCATTCAACTAAAACACATGTTGTGTAAACAGCGCCATTTCCGTCAGGTAAAAAAGTGACTCCGCTAACTGGAGGGGTGCAATCACTTATGAAAGGTGTGGGGTCTACAACTCCTGTAAGGGTTGTAGAATCTCCAAGACAAATAGTTTCTTGGGTTGCTGTAGTCCCTGTAAAATCTGGAGTTGTTCCTACCTGAATAATCTGATTTAGTAAATTAGAGTTAGTACAACCATCTGGGTAGACACTGGTATTGGTATCCGTTATATTGAAATTAACTTTATACACTCCTGGCGTAGAATATGAAAATGTAGCAGTTTGACCATTTTGTGTTGTTCCATCTCCTAAATCCCACTCGTAGGTTGCGCCATCCGCAGTATCACTAAACACACCGCTTCCAGTTAAAATTATTTCTTCTCCTAGGCAGACTTTGATAACTCCAGTGTCTTTTGGAGCTGGAGTAGCAGTGTCTATTTGAGAAACAATCGATTGACAAGACTCATAGTATGTTTCTTCTGGCCCGTAACTAGACTCTTTATGTGAAGAATCGTTAACTTTAATAAGTTGTGAGAAGGTGGTCTGAGAAATAAGAAAAAAAAGGAATACTAACGCGTTATTCATAGAATTGGGGTTCTAATTAAACTGATTATACTTGAACAACTTCATGTGGCTGTCATTACACTTACTAGATCTTTAGCTCCAAAGTTTTTTTAAATTGGTTCGTGTTTTATGTTATCGGCCTAGTATGTATATACGTAATCCTCTCTTTTTAAATCAAAAATCATGCCTAAGCCACTATAAAACAGCTCACTTTTCTTGCACATAAACTGATTCAATTTTGTTGTATAATAAAAAAGCCCATACCTGTGTTATGGGCTTTTTTATGTAATAGACTTTATTATCTAACGTTTTAATGAAAAATGTGCTCTAAGCATTTCTGGGTTTCCTGTTGTTGGGTCTGTATACTCTAAAGTA
>Ga0209632_10005108_pt1 | contig 11454 bp, 9 predicted proteins | sample COG_10_FD_184754 | JGI IMG/M metagenome (GOLD analysis project Ga0209632, IMG submission 184754) | Pelagic Microbial community sample from North Sea - COGITO 998_met_10 (SPAdes) (version 2) | ecosystem: Environmental > Aquatic > Marine > Neritic zone/Coastal water | place: Helgoland, sampling...
TGATAAAATACATCTTAATTGTTATGTCCACAAGTGATCTATTATGAATTCAATAAATAAAAAAGAAATAGAAAAATTTTCTAAAATTGCTGAAGAATGGTGGAATCCTGTTGGCAAATTTAAACCTCTACATAATTTTAATCCTATAAGAATTAAATATATAAAAGAAAATATAATTAAAGATTTTAAAATTAAGTCCTCAGACAAGCCATTAAAGAAAATTAACTTGCTGGATATTGGTTGTGGTGGAGGGTTATTATCTGAACCAATGTGTAGACTGGGTGCTAATGTAGTTGGAATAGATGCTTCAGTAAAAAATATTAAAATTGCAAAATATCATGCTAAAAAAAACAAACTTAAAATAAACTATAAAGTTGCTTCACCAGAAAAGTTAAAAACTAACATGAAATTTGATGTGATTTTAAATATGGAAATAGTTGAGCATGTTGAGAATATAGATTTTTTTATTAAAGAAAGTGCAAAACTATTAAGAAAAAATGGTATAATGTTTGTAGCAACTTTAAACAAAACCCTAAAATCATACGCATTTGCAATCATAGGAGCTGAATATATTTTAAAATGGCTACCTATAGGAACTCATGACTGGGAAAAATTTGTTAAGCCAAATGATTTATTAAAAATTTCAGAAAAAAATGGTTTATCTTCAAAAAAATTAGATGGAATGAAGTTTAACATATTAGATGATAGCTGGGAAGTTAGTAATGACACTTCTGTCAATTATATTGTTAAATTAAAAAAAAATTAATTTATATTATCTTTTATCCAAGGTACTGTTTCTACTACTATACCTTCTTCTTTTAATTCTTTAAGATTCTCTTTTGTTGTGGTTCCATAAATTCCTTTCAAAGCTTTTTTATTTTTATAATGAAGAGACCTTGCTTCATAAGCAAAATTTTCACCTACATAATCAAAGTTTTCTTTAATAAATTTTTGATATTTCAATATTACTTGCTTTGTTTTTTTATATTTTTGAATTTGTTTCTCAGTCTTGAAATCATGCTTTTGCGTAAATATACTTGGTGACATTAAAGTCTTTTCTACAGTTAATGAGTTACAGATATGGCAGTTAATAAAATTTTTTTTTTTTAATCTCTCATATTCTTTAGAAGAAGAAAACCAACTATCAAAAGTAGTTTCACAATCTTTGCAAATAAGCCTGTATTTGATCATGTGGTATAGTTAATGATTAATATACTTAATTCAATATCAAATTAACTTCTATAATCAGCATTTATCTCTATATATTTTTTTGTCAAATCCATAGTGTAAGCAGTAAAATTTTTTAAACCTATATTAAGATTTACTGAAATATCTATTGATTGGCTCTTCATATATTTTGCTACCTCACTTTCTTTATAATTTTTTACAAGTTGTCCTTTTTCTATAATTTTTATTTTTCCAAATTGAATTGATAGTTTTTTTAAATCTATATCAACTTTAGATTTACCAATAGCCATTATAACCCTTCCCCAATTTGGATCTTCACCTGCTATAGCTGTTTTAACAAGTTTTGAATTTGCAATAGAAAATGCAATTTTTTTAGCATCTTTATCATTTTTTGATTTAATAACATTGACTGTTACAAATTTACTAGCTCCTTCACCATCTGCAACTATTCTTTTTGATAAGTTTAATAAAACAGAGTGTAAAGCTTTATCAAAGCTAGCTATCTTTTTATCATTGATATTATTTATAATTGGATTTTTTATCTTAGCTGTTGAAAAAATTGAGACCATATCATTTGTACTAGTATCTCCATCACATGATATTGCATTAAAAGTTGTACCAATATTTTTTTTAAGCAACTTATTTAAGATATCATTTGAAAGGTCTGCATCTGTAAAAATATAACCTAATGTAGTTGCCATATTTGGAAAGATCATGCCTGAACCTTTCGCTATTCCATAAATTTTCACTTTTGTATTTCCAATTTTACACTCTTCCATTGCAAGTTTTGGTTTTAAGTCTGTTGTCATGATGCCTAGTGCAGCCTTCATCCAGATAGGTTTATTTTGAACATACTTAATTTTTCTAATCAATTCTGGAATATTTTTTTTTATTTTTTCTGTTGGATACTTTTCGCCTATTGTTCCTGTGCACCCAAAAAGAATTTCATTATCAAATATTTTTTTTGGATAATCTTCATCTTCTTTTTGTTTTTCCGATAATTGGATGGATACTTCTTTTGCAATTTCTTTTAATCCTTTATAACCATCTGGACCTGTGAAGGCATTAGCATTTCTAGTATTAATTATAAGAGATTTTATTTTTTTACTTTTTATATTAATATTCCACTTTATATTTTCTGAAATTATTTTTGATTGTGTATAAACAGAAGCATAGTTTGCTCCATCTCTGAAATAGAACATAACCAAGTCATCTCTTGGTTTAGTATATAAATTTGCACAAACAGCAGATATGGAGACTCCATCTATATGCTCTAGATCTTGAAAGTCGTTCATTTTAGAGTTGAATGTTTGAGTGTTTATAAAGTTTTTAAGGTTTAATGGCATCTATTTAAAATTTTTATTTAATACTTATATTAAAAGTTATAATTAATTATATATCAAAAAAATCAGATGCTTAATCCTTTAAATTTCCTTTCAAAATTCATTAAATCAAGCAATCAAAAAGAGCTTGATCGAATTACCAAAATTGTTGAAAAAGTTAATTCTTATGAGATTATAGTTAAAGAGATTGCAAATGAAGACTTTCCTAAAAAAACTATAGAGCTTAAAAAAAAAATTAATGAGGGTAAAAATGTTGACGATCTGTTACCTGAAGCTTTCGCACTCGTAAGAGAAGCTTCGAAAAGAACCAGAAAAGAAAGACATTATGATGTTCAAATAATAGGTGGTGTTGTTCTTCATGAAGGAAAAATTGCAGAAATGAGGACTGGTGAAGGTAAAACCCTTACCATAACTCTTGCAGCTTACCTTAATGCCTTGCTTGGTAAAGGTGTTCATATTGTCACCGTTAACGACTATTTGGCTAAAAGAGATTCGCAAGAAATGGGAGAAATTTACAAGTTCTTAGGTTTAACTTCCGGCTATATAAATAATGATCAAGATGATGACGAAAGAAAGAAAAACTACAATTTTGATATTACGTATGCAACTAATAGTGAGCTAGGGTTTGATTATTTAAGAGATAATATGAAGCTCTCTAAAGAACAAATGTCTCAAAGAGGACATGCCTACACTATTGTAGATGAAATAGACTCTTGCTTGATTGATGAAGCTAGAACTCCATTGGTAATTTCTGGAGCTGCTGAAGATAAAACAGAACAGTATCTAGCAATAGATAAATTAATTAAAAAACTAACACCAAAACATTATGAAATTGATGAAAAAGATAAAAATATTTTACTTACAAATGATGGAATTAATAATGTGGAAGAAATATTTTCTAATGCAGGAATTTTAAAAAATAACAACTTTTATGACCCTGAGAACCTAAGCTTGGTTCATCATGTTAATCAATCTTTAAGGGCCAATCACCTATTTGAAAAAGGAAAAGATTATATAGTCAAAGATGGAACATTAAAAATTATCGATGAGCTAACTGGAAGAATCCTAGAAGGAAGAAGATTTGGAGATGGGCTACATCAAGCTCTTGAAGCAAAAGAAAGAATAGATGTACAAGCTGAAAACCAAACCCTTGCATCCATAACCTATCAAAATTATTTTAAACTTTATGACAAGATCTCTGGATGTACCGGAACTGCTGCAACTGAGTCCCAAGAGTTTTATGAGATATATAGTTTAATTGTCGTTATTATTCCTACTAATAAAAAGATGATCAGAAAAGACTGGAATGATCAAATTTTTAGAACAGAACTAGAGAAAAATAAAGCTATCATTAAAAAAGTGATTGAATGTCACAAAAAAGGACAACCAATTTTAGTTTTTACCTCCAGTATCAATAAATCTGAAATTTATTCAAAATTACTAAATGATGAAAAAATCAAACATGTTGTTTTAAATGCAAAAAATCATGAGAATGAAGCTGAAATTATAGCAAATGCAGGAAAAATGAACTCTGTTATAATTACCACAAGTATTTCTGGAAGAGGAGTTGACATTCAACTAGGTGGGAAAAAAGATAGTCAGCCTGATGAAGAACTTACAGTAAATAAGAACAAAATAAAATTATTAGGTGGATTATATGTGATTGGTACTGAGAGAATGGAATCTAGGAGGGTCGATAACCAGGCAAGAGGAAGGTCTGGACGTCAGGGTGATGAGGGAAGTTCAATTTTTTATGTTAGTTTAGAAGATGATTTAATGAGAATTTTTGGTTCAGAGTCTATGAATAACATTTTACAAAAGCTTGGGTTAAAAGATGGAGAAAGTATTGACCACCCTTGGATTAATAAAGCGCTTGAAAGAGCCCAACAAAAAGTTGAAGCAAGAAACTTTGATATAAGAAAAAATTTACTTAAATTTGATGATGTTTTAAATGATCAAAGGCACGTGATATTTTCTCAAAGGAACAATGTAATGAATAGTAAAAAAGTTTTTGATTATTCTGATGAATTTTTATCAGAAATTACAAATCATTTAATTAGCTTAAAAGTCCAAAAATTATCAAAAATTAAAAGTAATGAGTTTAACAATCAATTAAAAATTTTACTTGGAAAAAGTGTCGATGATAATGAGTTTGAGAATTTAACAAATTTAAACGACCAAGATTTTAAAGAAAAAATTAATTCTAAATTTTTAGAATCAAGAAATGAAAGGATCAAAATATTGAATGAAGAGAAAGCAAAAGAAATAGAAAAAAGAATTTTTCTTCAATGTATTGATTTAAACTGGAAGTCACATATTCAATATCTTGAACAATTAAGGCAAGTTATTGGGCTTAGGTCTTATGGGCAGAGAGACCCATTGGTTGAATATAAAAAAGAAGCTTTTCATCTTTTTGAGAATTTATTAAATAAACTAAAAATTGATTTTGTAACAATCTTAATTAATCTACAAATAGTTCAAGAGCCTGCGCAAGAAAAAGAGATTCAGAAACCAGCTAAAATCGATACAAAATATGTTGAAAAAAAAATAGGAAGAAATGAGCCCTGTTCATGTGGATCTGGTAAGAAATACAAAAAATGCTGTGGTTCCCTATGAAACAAATATTAAATAGCTAAGTAAAGATATTACAAAAAAAGAAATTCCTAAACTTATTTTTGATTTTAAAAAGCTTTCAAAAAGTATATTAATCTTATTTTTTTTAAGAGTTAGTGTACTTAAATCATCAAGCTGACTGACAAATCCTTTTGATCTTCCAATTGCTAAAAATTTATTTTTTCTATGGTTTAAAATTTCATCTCCACTCATGTTAAAAAATTCATTTAAATTACTTTCAATAGATTTTTTTACGTTATTTAAAATTAAATCTCTATCTCTATGAGCTCCACCAACTGGTTCTGGAATAATTTCATCAATTACTTTTAATTCTAAAAGATCTTTTGATGATAGTTTCATTGCTTTGGCTGCATCAAGTGTTTTTTTAGGATCTCTCCATAAAATAGTTGCACACCCCTCGGGAGATATGACTGAATAGATTGAATTTTCTAACATAATAACTTTGTTGGATGAAGCTAATGCTATCGCTCCACCAGATCCACCTTCTCCAATGATAATTGCAAATGTTGGTACGCTTAAGGACATGCAGCATTCTATCGATTTTGCAATTGCTTCAGCTTGACCTCTTTCCTCAGCCCCAACACCTGGATATGCTCCTGGAGTATCAATAAAAGAAATTATTGGAATATTAAATTTATTTGCAAGCTTCATTAATCTAATAGTTTTTCTATAACCCTCAGGTCTCATCATTCCAAAATTTCTTTCAATTCTAGTTTCAAGGTTATCACCTTTTTCTTGACCTATAACCAAAACTGACTTTTCATTAAATTTTGCAAACCCTGCCAACACAGATTTATCTTCTCCATAAAATCTATCTCCAGATAATGGGATAAAGTCTTTAAACAGATTCTCTATAAAAAACTTAGCTTTAGGCCTATCTTCATGTCTCGCAACTAAGGTTGTCTGCCATGGATCAAGGTTCAAATAAATTTCTTGTAACTTTTTATCTATCTCTTCTTGAGATTCTGAAATTTTATTTGTATCTACTTCTGAAAGTCCATCTTGATTATATGGATCTTTTAATTTTTCAATTTCGATTTCTAAACTTTTAATATCAGTTTCAAAATTTAAATAATTTTTCATATGAATAACTTTAATTATTAATTAATTATCAAAAAAGGCAATAAAATGTTTTAATTAATTAATATTTGACTTAATCTTATTAACAAGTAGTCTTATTTTATATCGGGAGAGACTAAATATATTAGCGCCGAAGGAGCAACCACCCCGGAAACTCTCAGGCAAAAGGACCGATAATAAACATAACACTCTGGAAAGAGATTTAATCTCGCCGATGGAGTAAAACTCTCAGGCAAAAATACAGATGGGGTAAAATGAGTGCTATGAAAGAACAATATACAAAAATACAAAACCTATCAGTTTCTAATAAGTTGCTTAATTTCATTAACGAAGAATTACTAAAAGATAGCAATATCTCTTCAGAAAAATTTTGGGAAGGTTTTGATAAAGCAGTTCATGAATTGGCTCCAAAAAATAAAGATCTATTAAAAATAAGAGATGATTTACAAATAAAAATAGATAATTGGCACATTACAAATAAAGGTAATGAAATAAATATAGAAGAATATAAAAAATTTTTAAAGAAAATTGGTTATTTAAAAGAAGTAGGTCCTGATTTTAAAATCAAGACAAGCAATGTTGATGAAGAAATAACTATCATTGCTGGCCCACAATTAGTAGTTCCAATCATGAACGAAAGGTATGCATTAAATGCTGCTAATGCAAGATGGATGAGTTTATATGACAGTTTATATGGTACAGATGTGATTGAACAATCGGAAGATAGTACTTCTCAGAGGTATGATCCTTTGAGAGGTGAAATGGTCATAAAATATGGAAGAGATTTTTTAGAAAAACACTTTCCTTTAGAAAATTTAAAGTGGCACAATATTACAAGCTTTAAAATTAATGATGGTTCTCTAATTATATTAAAAGATAACATTGAGACATCACTAAAAAATAAAGATAAATTTATTGGTCATAGAGGAGAGGCTAATGATCCCTCTGCGATAATTCTAAAAAATAATAATCTTCATATAGAAATAATCATAGATCCAAACGCTTTTAGTGCCCAACAAGATTCTGCTAAAATTAGTGATATAATTGTTGAAGCAGCAATTTCAACTATTTGTGATAACGAAGATAGTGTTGCTGCAGTTGATGCTGATGACAAAATTGTTTGTTATCGCAATTGGCTAGGTCTCATGAAAGGTGATTTAAAAACAATATTTGAAAAAAATGGAAAAACCTACGAGCGTAAATTAAACCCTGACAGAAGCTATATTTCTAAAGATGGAAAAGAATTGAAATTACCTGGAAGAAGTTTGTTGCTAGTAAGAAATGTTGGACATCTTATGACTAATTCTGCAATTCTTTTAAAAGATGGTTCTGAAATACCAGAAGGAATTATGGATGCTTTTATAACTTCAGCTGCGTGCCTTCATGATATAAAAAAAAGGGGTAATTCAAGAAGTGGTTCTATTTATATTGTTAAGCCAAAAATGCATGGGCCCAATGAAACTTTATTCACAGATTTAATTTTCACTAAAGTTGAAGAAGTTTTAGAGTTAGAAAAAAATACTTGTAAAATTGGTATTATGGATGAAGAAAGAAGAACTTCCTCAAACTTAAAAGAGTGTATTAGAACACTTGAAAATAGAGTATTTTTTATTAATACAGGATTCCTAGACAGAACTGGTGATGAAATACACACTTCAATGGAAGCAGGCCCCATGATCAAAAAAGGAGATATGAAATCTTCTAAATGGATTGGTGCATACGAAAATAATAATGTTGATATTGGTTTGCAGTGTGGTCTTTCGGGTAAAGCACAAATTGGTAAAGGAATGTGGGCTAAGCCTGATAAAATGAAGGATATGATGGAGCAAAAAACTGGCCATTTGAAAGCTGGAGCAAATTGTGCCTGGGTTCCCTCACCTACGGCAGCAGCTCTACATGCTATTCATTATCATGAAATAAATATTTTTGATAAACAAAAAGAGATTCAAAAAAGAGAATCTGCAAAACTTGATGATTTGTTAACAGTTCCAATTGCAGATAGACCAAACTGGTCCATGGAAGAGATTAATTCTGAAATTTCTAATTCTGCACAAACTCTTTTAGGGTATGTTGTGAGATGGATAGATCATGGAGTCGGTTGTTCAAAAGTACCTGATATTAATAATGTTGGTTTAATGGAAGATAGAGCCACGTTAAGAATTTCCTCTCAACATATTGCTAATTGGATACATCACGATATTTGTACAAAATCACAAGTCATGGAAGTAATGAAAAAAATGGCAAAAATTGTTGATGATCAGAATAAAAATGATGGTGCATATACTCGTTCTGGAAAAGGAAGCTACGAGATGATGTCTGAAAATTTTGAAAAATCAATTGCTTTTAAAACAGCTTGTGATTTAATCTTTAAAGGTAAAGAACAACCATCTGGTTACACAGAACCTTTATTACACCTAAATCGATTGTTAAAAAAATCTAGTCAGAATTAGTTTTGACTCTAGTTCTATTTTTAAAAGCTGAATATAAAGTTCCATCGTCAAGACTTTCTATTTCACCACCTACAGGCAATCCTTGTGCAAGCTTTGTAATTTTTGCATTTGTTTTTTTAAGGCTGTCCTGGATATAGTATGCTGTAGTTTGACCTTCAACAGTTGCACTTGTTGCTAAAATAACCTCTTCAATATTTTCTCTAACAACTCTTTCAAGTAATGAATCAATTAAAAGATCTTCTTTCCTTTGACCGGGAGATGAGATTGTTCCACCAAGTATATGAAAATATCCTTTGTAAATATTAGAATTTTCTATAGACCATTGGTCTGCAATATCTTCAACCACACATATTCTATTATATTTTTCTTTTGTATTCTCACAGTTGTTGCAACCCAAAGAATTGGATTTTAAAGCACCACAAGACTGGCACCTAATAATATTTTTATAAACCTGGGCCAGAGTATTGGCCATTGGCTTAACCAATTCATCTCTGTTATTAATAAGTTTTAATACAATTCTTTTTGCGGATTTTGGCCCTAGGCCTGGAAGTTTAGCTATTAATTTGATTAAATCTTCTATTTCGTTAATATTTTGCATCTATTAAAGTGGCCATTTAAAACCAGGAATACCCAATCCACTTGTGGACTTTGAAATTTCCTCAGATGTTTTTGATTTTAATTCAGATTTTGCATTATTGTGAGCTGCCACTATTAAATCTTCTATTATAATTTTGTCTTCCTTCATTACTTCATTTGATAAGTTTATTTTGACCATCTCATTTTCACCATTTAATATAACTTTTACAGAGTTAGATCCTGATGTACCCTCAACTTGAATACTTTTAATCTTTTCCTGGCTCTCTTTCATTTTAGACTCTAATTCTTTAGCTTTATCTAAAATCTTTGTAAAATCAGTCATTTTTATCAATTTTTTTGTTAATTTTAACGTCAACCAGTTCTGCGTCTGGAAACTTTTCTAAAATATTTTTATAAGTTGAAGAGTTTTTTACACTTTCTATTAATTCTGTTTTTAAATTTACTTCTGTTTCTTTTTTAGATGGTTGGCCTTTAGTCTTACTAAGTGTTATTATCCATCTGTAATTGGTCCATTCATAAAGTTTTAAAGATAGATCTTTTACGAAATCTTTATCCAAATTTTCATTAAATGAAATTTCAATTCTTTGATCTTCAAAACTAACAAGATTAACATTTTTTTCTAATTCATATTTTAATTTATTTTCTTTTTTGAACGAACATATTTCTAGCAATTTATCAAAAGAATTTATGAGATTAGTTTGTGTTTTAGTTTCTTCATTTACTTTCAATGTTAAACTCTCTTCTTGAGCAATATTTTTCATTTGGCCAATTGTCTCTGACTTATTTCTTAAATCAAATAAATCTTCACCATCTTTTTTTTGTGAAAGAGATTGTTGAGTAATATTTTCATCTATCTTCTGTGAACCTTCAAAAATTGTATTTTGTTTATTCTTAATACCTTTTAAATGAATTAATCTGATTAAAAACATCTCCATTGATAAATGCTGATTAGAAACAATTTCAAGTTCTTCTAATGCTTTAATGGCAAACTGCCAAAATAATATTAAAGTTTCATTATTAACTTTTGTTGAAGCATCTTTAATCTTATTAAATTCTTCATCATTTAATGAAAAATTTGTTCCATCAATATTTAATGACTCTATATTTTTAAAATAATATAAAAGCTCTAAAAAATCATTTATAAAAATCTTTGGTTCAACTCCCTGATTATAAATTTCTCTATAATTGTCTAAAACTTCTTTTTCTTTGCCTTCAAATATAAGTTGTAATAGATTTATTAATTGAGATTTATCAAAATAACCAAATATTTTTTGTGCAGAGGTTAAATCCAATTCTTTATCTTTATCTAATGTAAGCAATGCCCTATCGAGCAGTGATAAAGCATCTCTAACAGACCCCTCTGATATTTTAACAATTAATCTGAGCGCATCATCAGATGCATTGCCATTCTCTTTATCTTTAATCTTTTTTATAAAATCAAATAATTCTAAAGACTTAATTCTAGATAAATCAAATCTTTGACAGCGAGAAACTACAGTGATTGGGATTTTTTTTATTTCTGTTGTGGCAAAAATAAATTTTAAGTACTCTGGTGGCTCCTCTAAAGTTTTGAGCAGTGCATTGAACGCCTGCTTGCTTAGCATGTGCACTTCATCAATAATAAATATCTTGTATTTAGCTGTGGTTGGGCCATATCTAGAAAATTCAATAAGATCTCTTACATCGTCGACTCCTGTTTTGCTTGCTGCATCCATTTCCAATACATCAATATGATTTGAATTTGAAATAGATGTACAATTTTCACAAAAATCATCTTTACAAAGATTATCAATACCTTTTGAACAATTTAGAGATTTAGCAACTATTCTTGCTGTAGTAGTTTTTCCAATTCCCCTGATTCCGGTAAAAAGATAGGCATTAGGAACCTTATTGGCTTTAATTGAATTAGATATTGTTTCAGCCACTACATCTTGGCCTATAAGATCATCAAATGACTTGGGTCTATATTTTAAAGCTAAAACTTTTGTATTTTTATTCATCATTATAAGGAGACTAGAACCTGAAAAACTGTCTCTACGATTGCTTCCGTTAAGATCTGGTCGGGTTCAAGCAGTATTCACCTCTAGCCTCCAAAACTATTATAGCAGTAATGTTTTCCAATCTACAAGAAAAGTTTCTGAATTATTTTTCTCTAAATTTAT
>Ga0209632_10005110_pt1 | contig 11453 bp, 23 predicted proteins | sample COG_10_FD_184754 | JGI IMG/M metagenome (GOLD analysis project Ga0209632, IMG submission 184754) | Pelagic Microbial community sample from North Sea - COGITO 998_met_10 (SPAdes) (version 2) | ecosystem: Environmental > Aquatic > Marine > Neritic zone/Coastal water | place: Helgoland, sampling...
AAATGAGTAAAGAAACACAAAACATTGATTTAGCAGAAAGTAAAGCATTAAATATACCCGTTTTTATGTGGCGTTTTTGCGCCTACAAGACTGAAAAGGATTACGAAAGTGGCGAACATTATTTTGTAAAAGACTTTCTTAAACACCACAAAATGAAAAACTATAGTGCTAAACATTCTAAAAAAGAAAAGCCAAGACACGCTGATTATTGTAGTATGTATTGGAAGATTGAAACAAATGCCGTATAACACCAAGATTGTAGAGACAACAGAAAACATAAGAATAACAAACGAGATATACAAACAAAATACGATAACTAATGGATAATATTAATGTAACAAATAAAAAATTATAACTATGAAATACCTTTATCAAGAATTACAACAGCTTGAAGCTGACTTAAGCTCAGCCTTTGAAGACGGAGAACTACAAGCAGAATTAGACAAAATAACAGAAAATATTTGGTTTGTAGACATAATAAAAGTGTGTCAAGAGATCGTATATCTTAAAGAAGAACTAATTAACCTTGGCTACGAACTTTAAAACAATAAATATATGAGATCAAATTTACTATCTCGGCTAAAGCCCGAGTTTAAAAAAGGCTTAGAAGACAACAAACTTAGATATCCTAGTATGACTAACGATATTGAGTTCTTACTTACTCAGATATTTTACTATGATGACTTAACTGTTCGTCAAGTGTTAAACATCCTTGTGTTTTCTGATATGGAATATCTTGACAGGAAATCATTTGACTGGCGTTATGGTGAAGACATATTTGAAGTTGAAAACAACGTAGCATAATGGTTATGTGCGAATGGACGCTTGCAGATATTAAGAATAGAGCAAGCAATAAAGCTTTTGCAAAGGTTACAATACTAACCTTAGATGTTGAAACTTACAAGGAAGACTTAAGAACAGGTAATATCGGAGGTGTTACTTATGAAGAGTTTGAACAAGTAGTAAAAGGCCACGAAACAGAGCTTCAAATATGGAATTATATAACAGAATTAATAGAAAAACAATAATATGAGTAAAAAACTAATCACAGACGAACTAATTTACGAAAGACTAGAAGCTAAAGGCTTTGGAGAATATCAAGCTAATGACGAGGATCTAGCTAAAGAAGCAGTGCTAAAACACTTTAACGTAGAATTTACAGACGATTATTCTAGTAGTGCAGACTTTTATATATACGAAGAATCAACAGCTGATGGTTACTCTGTATTTATTGCTACGCATGATCAAGATTCTGTTAACGTAAACGAAAACGTTTACTATTATGACAGCGATCTCGGTGATGCTCTTGAAGAATTTATAAAATATTCTAACGGCAACGAAGACAATCCTGAAATTATATATGTAGATGATCTCAACCAGCAATTCATTGACGACGCTATCGTACAGTTGTTTGAATACTTAGCTGAAAGATTCGAAGAAGAAATTATTGACGAATTAACAGACGAAGGTTATGTGTATGATGATCCTAAAACAGAAGCAGAATTTATAAACAAAATAGATGTAATACTAAGTTAATCATGGCAGATATATCAATGTGCAATGGAGACGGTTGTGAGGCGAGGCATACTTGTTATCGTTTCACAGCAAAGCCGTCTGAATACCAATCATACTTTGCGCTTACCCCTATAAAAGATAAGGGTTGTGAGTATTATTGGAACACCAACAAGCAATAAGGCTTTACTTTAACACATAAAGAGCAATATGTTGCCTTTACTTTACAGCAAACGAAACATTATACTTGACTTTTACAAGCTTGACACGAACCACGAACGATAATGTAATAAATTAAAACAATTAAACTTATGAACAAAATGACAGAAACAAAACAAAAATTACCAAAGTGGTTCACAGGATCACTTTACACAGAAGGATCAATAGTAGAAAATCCATTTAGCAAAGAAGAATACGAGTTGAACAATGTAGAGCTAAGTATGTATGACTTCTTAATGGGTTGCGCTTTGCTATTCGAAAGAGCATCTAATAGAGTTAACGACGATATGATAGGAGATTATGAAAAAGGTATCAGATGGTTCAGGCAGAATAACCCTGAAGCTTATATGGCTTTACTAGATTAACTATGAATTTACTAACACAAAATACTAAATTAAAAAAGACATCAAAAGAACTCGGGCTTCGGGTTTTTAACTTCGGCATTCCCGCCTACAAATCGTCAAGTGGGAAGCTGACATGTCCCATGGCTGACAGTTGCGTTAAGTTCTGTTATGCCAAAAAAGGAGCCTATACCTGGTCTAATGTAAAACCGGCGTTTGAGAAGCGTTATGAGCTGAGCAAAACAGATGATTTTGTAGAAGCTATGAACACTGAAATACGTAAGAAGAAACCTGATTACGTCAGAGTCCATGATAGCGGAGATTACTATTCTCGCGCATATCTAAAAAAGTGGATCGAGGTTGCTATACACAACCCTCACGTGCGGTTTTACAGTTATACCAATATGATTGATATGATGTTAAAAGCTTCATTGCCAGACAATTATGATATAATCTTCTCTGACTCAGGAAAACAAAAGCATATGATAAATGAAAAAAAACATAGACACACCAAGATCTTTTCTACTAACAGCGATCTTGTACGCAATAATTATGTGGATGCTTCTAGTATTGACTTAATGGCTACGAGATGGTTCAGTAAAAACCACAAAGTAGGATTAGTATTTCACTAACTTACAAACTAAATACGATTGTCTTCGGATAATATATATGTAATAACAAATGTCTCATGGTGTAATTGGCAACACGTTGGTTTTTGGTACCAAAGAGTCCAGGTTCGATCCCTGGTGAGACAACAATTATTAACAATTAAATTAAATAACTTATGAACAAATTAATTTTACCAATGCAGACTGTAGAAGTCAACTCAACCGCTATACAAAAAGCTGATTATGAGTATGATAACTATAAACTAACCTTAACTTATACAAACGGTAGTTCTTATGATTATACTAAAGTTCCAAACTTTGTATTCGAAGGCTTAAGAACATCAGCGTCTAAAGGCAAGTTTATTAACAAGCATATACTATCAACTTATAACTATAGAAGAGTAGCGTAAATGACAGATAAAGAAATGAGCAAGTTGGCTGACATTATTGTCGACAAGATAATCGAAAGACAAAAAGCTTATGACGAAGAGTTTAAAGCCGATATTCAATCAATGGTAGATGAAAATACCAATCTTGAGTTCGGCGTTATAACTCAAGACGAGCTTATAATCGAAGAGATTGACGGTCTTCAAGAAAGATTAGCACAACTAGAAGAAAAAGAAGATTACGAATCAGCAAGAATCGTAGCACAAAAAATTAAACACTTAAAAAATAAATATAACTTATGATAAAACCAATGCTCGCATATAAAGTTGATAAAAAACCTATCGACTGGACTACTAAAGTCTTCTTGCAGCCTAAACTTGATGGTGTTCGTTGTATATTTACCAAAGACGGTGCGTATTCACGTACAGGTAAAGAATTTAAAAACCTAGCTCATATAAAATATGATCTTACAGATTATTTTAGAAAACATCCTAACTCTGTATTAGACGGTGAGCTTTATAATCATGCTTTAAAAGATGATTTCGAAAAGATCATATCATTAGTCAGAAAACAAAAACCGACTGATCAGGACGCGCGTGAGGCAGAAGATCTTGTACAATATCACGTGTATGATACTATCGCTGAAGGCGTTGATTACGAAGATCGTTTCAATTGGCTAACTCGTTACTTACCTATCGCAGCTACAATGACTCTTATTAAAAATACAGTTGTTGACAGCCAAAGTGAAGCTCAAATGTTACATAACGTGCACTTAGCACAAGGTTATGAAGGCTCAATACTCCGTCTTAACAAACCGTATGAGCAAAAACGTTCTTATAATTTGCAGAAGTTCAAAGACTTCAGTGATACCGAAGCTACTATTGTAGGCTATGAAGCTGGCAAAGGCAAGTTTACAGGTCTTATTGGCAAGTTCTTTATGCAAGATGACGACGGCAATGAGTTTGGCTGTCCTATCGGTAAAGGCTATAATTTTGCAGATCGTAAAGTTATACTCGACAACATACACGAGTACATCGGTCAGCGTGCTACCTTTACTTATTTTCAACGAACAAAAGCAGGTTCTTACAGACATCCGCTGTTTAAAACATTACGTAATTATGAATAGAGATAAACACATATGGGGAGGCTGGACAGTCGGTCACTTTATAGATAATATAGAGCCAACTTTTGATACAATACAAAGATCTGACGGCTTCTGGAATAAGGTTGGTTTTGAATCTAAAGCTCAACTTAAAAAATGGGTTAAAGATGAACAGCCTTATTACAAGAAACATATACCAGAAGTGTATAATTATTTCTTAAAAAAATCAGGATTATGAGTAAGCTTATATGGAAACTATACAATGAAAATATGATAAGTGAAGAGGTTGTGCATCAGCTTCTTGACTGTCATTATAACAGAGTAAATAAAAAGTATGGGTAAAACTAGAGAGTTATTTGAACAAATGAGGTTGGAGACAGAAAATGATTATAATAATAATCATATTTTTTACCAACAATTAATACCAACTGAGGACTATGACAACAGCCCTCGAATATAAATAGTAATAGGCTTATGTCACACGAAAGAAACCTTGATTATCTTATCAAGAGACGTATCATATATCGTAGATCACCGATCACAGACAAACCAACAGAGTCGTTTGACTGGGGTGATTACTATGAAGATGGTACATATGAATGCTATGAATTATTTCGTAGCAAAGCTAAGATAACAACATACAAATCTCTCAAGTGGCATATGCTTGTTCTATGGTATTTAAACCCTCAACTAGATCAAGATGAATTTCAAGAGCTGTTTAAGTATATATGTAACAAGCGCACTGGTTTTATAACATTCAGTGTTAATGAATCGTTGCTATACACAATGGTATATGAAGTAAGTATGATGGAATTAGATGAACCACCAAGAAACAAACAACGTAAGATTATCTTCAAAGAGTTTTGTAAATTAACAACTGAAGAAAAATTAAGTGTTGTAGGTAAAATGGTTGGTCGATCTAAAACAGTACACGAAGATGATATTTACCAGTGCATGTTAGATATACACGACATGAACAAGAAGATAACAATAGCAAACATAGCTAAGTTGTTAGACTGTTCAGCTAGAACAATACATAGAAATATGAGTATGGATCTTAAGAAAGAAAAAGAACTACTAAACAAAGAATTATGAAACAAGACTTTAACGAGTGGATGGCAAACATAGGTAATATATACTATGCTGATAATAGGCTAATGTCACAAGCTTTTGAAAAACTAGAAGAATATGAAGAAGTATAATGTACCTAATTACGTAAGATATAAAGAAGACGTCAAAGCTTCAATGCCTGATGAGTTTATAAGTTACAAAGAATTATCTAGAGACAAAATGATAATTAAGTTTATGCCGCTAGTAGAAAATCTAGCACGTAAGTTTTCAACCACGCAACAAGCATCAGGCGTCTTAAGCATTAATGATTTACTGCAAATCGGTAATGAAGGTTTAATAAAAGCTGTAGACAAGCTTGATTGGGCAATGTTAGATGAATCTGAAGATCTTGAAAAAACTTTAAAGTCTTTTTTTAGTAAAAGAATTAAAGGCAATATCAGACGTAGAATTGATATGATGCGAGGCGATATACGTATACCAGAGCATAAACTAAATGAAATACGTAAGAATCCAAAAGACAAGGTTATGGTAGCTATGTTTTTTAATTCAGTGTTTTTAAGTATCGATGCTCAAGTTACTAATGACGACGAAGACAATATGATGCACCAAATACCTGATAAATCAGAGCCATACAATATACAATTAATGAATGTGTATTTAAAAGGTTTAATGCAAAAACACTTGTCAGGTAATGAATACGAAGTGTTGAGACTAAGTTACGGTTTAGACTGTGACAAACACTCAGCTAAAGAAATTGCTAGCATCTTAAACATTAAAGGTGTTAGCTCTTATGTGAGAGTATCAGAGCTTAAAAAGCAAGCGGTACAAAAACTAATCGACAATGTAGATCACTCGCAAGTGCTTGATATATTGTAGGTTAGATGTAAATTAATAACCAAATATGTAATTATATACTATATGGAATCAACAAAAGTAATGACCTTGAATAGCAAATTAGCAACTATTCAAACTAAGTTAAAAGCTAAAAAATCTAGGTTCAACGGGTTTGGTAAATACAATTACCGATCAGCTGAAGATATCCTAGAAGCTGTTAAACCGTTTTTATTAGATTTAGGTGTATCAGTTACCATTAATGAAAACCTAGCAGAAATTGCAGGTTTACCAGTTATGGAATCTATTGCAACTATATCAGACGGCAAAGATTCAATACAAGCTTACGCAGTCGTAGGTGTTGACTTGAATCAGAAAGGTATGAACGTTCCGCAGCAATTTGGATCTGCATCTAGTTATGGTAAGAAATATTCTTTAGGGAATTTATTCTTAATCGATGACACAGCAGACTCAGACGCAACGAACGATCATAAAGGTAACGTAGCCAAACCTAAGTTAGAAGGAGCTGCACTAACAAAAGCAAAAGCTTTTATTAAATCAGGTGGTAGTTTGGAAGCTATTAAAAAGAAATATGATATTCCAGCTGCGACACTAAAAACGTTATAATGAAAAGAAAAGATGAGTTAAACAAGTTGAGAGAAGATGAACATTACTATGGTAAGTTTGGAAAACAGTTCCTAAGTAATTCAGATATCTCGACCTTATTAACAAATCCTTTGGCGCTAGGGAAACCAATGAAACCGATCCCTGCATTCCTAGTTGGAGGCTATTTTCACACAGCTATTCTTGAACCACATAAGCTCAAGAATTTTAAGATAATAGAAACAACGACTAGGAATACCAAAGCGTACAAAGAGATCTCAGACGGAGAGCTTTGCTTATTACAACACGAAGTAGATCAAACAGAGTTATTAGTAGACAAGATGATGTCTAATGAAATCTGTAAAAATTTAATACGTGGTGAAAACGTAGAGTACGAAGTACCTGGGATTGCTGAGATATTCGGTAACCAATGGAAAGGTAAAGCAGATATTGTTAATCACGATGAGAAGTTAATCATTGATCTAAAAACAACTGCAGATATTTCTAAGTTTCAATACTCAGCAACAAAGTACAATTACAACAGTCAAGCTTATATATACCAAAAGTTGTTTGGTTATGAAATGATCTTTATGGTCATAGACAAAAACACGCATCAAATAGGTATATATGATTGCTCTGATAAGTTCTTATCTTATGGAGAAGAAAAAGTTCAGCAAGCAAGTGAAGCTTACAATTTATTTTTTAAAAACCCGGACTTTGAACCGGACAATTATTTTATCAACAAAACCCTATAATTATGGCAAGTATTATTAAAGCAAGTATCAACTTAAATGAAATCCCAAAGGACAAAATTTATGTTGGAAAAAAAGGTAAATATTTACCTATTACAATTACATTAAACGATGAAGTAGATAACTACGGAAATCAAGGACCAGTTGTGGTCGAGCAATCTAAAGAAGAACGCGAAGCTAAAGTAGCTAAGACTTATTTAGGTAATGTCAAAGTCGTATGGACTAACGGAGACAATGTTGCAGCAGCACCACGTGATGGTCAACCTCAACAAGCAGCGGCAGTACCAGAACCTGCAGATGATCTACCGTTTTAATGCACTATAAAAACAACGGCGAACTAGCGTGCCAAATGTGTCACGCTGGTATGTCGCAAGAAGAAATAGATTTTTGCGATATATGCCCCGACTGTAGAGACGGAGATTAACAATTAAATTAGGTTGTCTTTAAGTACCCGTATCGCACAGCAGGGTTAAATAAGATGGAATTTCTGTTGCGAGAACCAGAATGCTTATATGCCAACTAATTAAAAATTAAATTAAATTAAATGCAGACAACAGAGATCAATGGATTTTTGATTGACGAATTCAATCAACATAAGCTTGAAGAAGGAAAAAAGCAAGGGGTTTGCCCTTTGTGCTCCTCTGATAGAAAACCTAAGAATACTAAAGCAAAATGTGCTTCGTATGATTGGGATCGGGGTCTCGGTACTTGTCACAACTGTAATACATCATTTCAACTACATACGTATCAGCGTAAAGGTGCTAGTGAAAAGGTATATGTAAGACCTGCAGAGGTTGTACATAAGCCTCCAGCTAGCAAAGTAGTTGAGTGGTTTAAAACTAGGGGAATATCTCAGCAAACCCTTACTGATCTTAGGATTAGTGAGGGACCTGAGTATATGCCTCAGACCGGTAAAACCGAGAACGTTATAAAGTTTAATTACTTCATGGGCGATCAACTTATTAATGTTAAGTATCGTGATGGACGAAAGAACTTTAAATTATATAAGGGTGCTGAAAAAGTATTCTATAATATAAACAGTATAATAGGTTATGAGTATTGTGTTATTGTTGAAGGCGAAATGGATGTGCTTGCACTACACGAAGCTGGTATAACAAATGCAATATCAGTTCCAAACGGAGCTACATTAAACAGTAATAACCTTGATTACTTAGATGCTTGTATAGATTATTTCGAAGACAAAGAAAAAATCATACTAGCTGTAGACACAGACGAAGCAGGTCAAGCATTACAAGCAGAGTTAGTTAGAAGACTAGGTTCTGAAACTTGTTACTTAGCATCGTTTGAAGATTGCAAAGATGCAAATGAATATTTACAAAAGTATGGAAAAGAAAAACTATCAGAGCGTATTTCAGGAGCAAGACCAGTACCGCTTGAGAATGTTACAACATTCAGGGATATTGAAGATGAAGTTACCGACTTTGTTAAGAATGGCTTTAAACCAGGATTTCAAGTTGGCTTACAAAATTTTGATGATATCTTTTCAACTTACACTGGTCAATTCATTACTGTTACTGGTATTCCTAGTTCCGGTAAGAGTGATTTCGTCGATCAGATGGTTGTCGGATATAATAATAACTATGGATGGAAAACAGCATTTGCGTCGCCAGAAAATCAACCGACTTATTTACACGCTCATAAGTTAATGCGTAAGCATTGGCAAGGTATGCCAACTAGAGATGATATCAACGGAGAAAAATGGAATCAAGTAGCAGATCATTGTAATACTAACTACTTTCATATTGATATGGAACGTTACACGCTTGAGTCAGTACTTAGAAAAGGTGCTGAGCTTGTAAAGCGTAAAGGTATTAAATGCTTGGTTATTGATCCATTTAATAAAGTTAGAGACATTGATTGTAAAACTGAAGACGTAAATAGATATACTATGGAGTACTTAAGTAAGATCGAGATCTTTGCTAAGAAGTACGATGTACTAGTATTTATTGTAGCTCACCCAACTAAAATGTATAAAAATCAAGATGGCAAGATTGAAGAGCCAACTATGTATAACATTAAAGGCGGTGGTGAATGGTATGACGCTAGTTATCACGGTATATTAGTTCACAGAGACTATGAGCAAAAAACAGTTAAAGCTAAAGTTTTAAAAGTTAAGTTTCAAAACCTTGGTGAAAACGGTGCTGAAGCTCATTTTAAATGGGAACCAAAGTCTGGTTGCTTTATACCTCACGAGCAGATAAACTTAGCTGGTGAAAAAATGCCGTGGGAATAAATGGCTAAAAGTAAAGGTATAAACATGGGCGAATATCTAGCCACGCCTGAAGAGTGGGAAGCATATAGATGGTGTATAAGAAATGCTATACACATTGCTCCCAAAGCTTTGACCGAAGCTAGATGGACAATTACAATAACGAATAAAGGAAAAACTAATCAAGACCCTGAAAGCTACACGAAGGTAGTTATTTGGGAGACAGTCTTTAAATACTACAAACATTATTATGACAAATATAACTAACGCAGAATTTAAAACTGCTAGTGAAGCTTATAATTGGCTTTTTCCTAAAATACTTTGGGATGGAGTTGACTTCGGCGACACTAAAGCTTTGTTTAATGTAGGCTTTACAATACTAGACCCTACAGACAAAGTTATTCATAACAAAAACCGCAAGTGGAATGCTGAATACGCAGAAGCTGAATGGCAATGGTATTTATCAGGTGATCCTAGCATAGAAAAGCTTGGTGAAATATATGGTAAAGTACCTCAGATATGGAAACGTATGGCTGATAGCTTGGGCAATGTAAGATCTAATTACGGTTGGCAATGGCAGCGACAGGATCAAATAGATAAAGTTGTTGCAATGCTAAAAGACAACCCGCAAACTAGACAAGCAGCAATAAGTATATATGACGGTAAAGAAATTGATACATACAGAAACGATACACCATGTACGTACGCTGTTCAGTTTACTGTACTAGATAATAAGCTTAATATGTCTGTCTATATGCGTTCTAATGATCTCTGGTACGGCTTCTGCAACGATCAGTATCAATTTGCATCATTGCAAGAATTAATCGCAGAGAGGACAGGATATGAAATTGGTACTTATTACCACCACGCACATAACCTTCATCTGTATAACAATAAAATAACTTAATATGTATTATTTATACCACATACCTGGTAAAAAGATCGGCGTAACACGTAATCTTAATACTAGAGTAACCCTTATGCAAGGCTATAAGGAGGGTGAGTATGAAGTTCTTGAACAGTCAGACGATATAGATTATATATCAGACCGTGAAATAGAACTTCAAAAGTCTTATGGCTACAAAAGAGACAGAACATTATATAAAAATCTATTCAAATTAAATATGAAAGTAAACCCAACAGAACAAACAAGTACATTTCCAGTGCCAATTAATAAACTAAAAGGTAATCTTATAGACAACTTAGGCATGGAGTGGAAAACACCAGAATATAGTTTTAAGCTAGAAAGAGAGCATATACCTTGGATATTAGCTAACGCTAGAACCTCGATGTTTAACGATAATCGAAGCTACATTTACAACAAGGCTTTTTATGAAGCCTTTTTTAATCAAGATCATAATCCACCAAAGCAAGTTAATTTAACTAACTACTTTCCTTTAATTAGAGACTGGGCTCAAGAGCGTGGTATTTATGATAAAGGCAATTCACATACACAATATGTTAAGCTTATGGAAGAAGCTGGTGAACTAGCTGAAGCATTGCTTAAGAATGATAAGTATGAAATAAAAGATGCTATTGGCGATATGGTTGTAGTTCTTACAAACTTAGCAGTGCTAGAAGGTATGCAAATTGAAAACTGTATTGAATCAGCCTACAATGAAATAGCTAACCGTAAAGGTAAAATGGAAAATGGAACATTTGTAAAACAAACACTGTAATGAAGATAAACACTAAAGATGAAATAGTATTAAAAGTACTAAAGAAAATGGACGAACGTAGTATTATTGGCCAGAAAAAGTATGGAGCTACAATGATGCAAGAAATAGTTGGTGAAGA